>Ga0209427_10002593_pt1 | contig 21238 bp, 16 predicted proteins | sample DeeMarSWOR136_30_FD_187465 | JGI IMG/M metagenome (GOLD analysis project Ga0209427, IMG submission 187465) | Marine sediment microbial communities from White Oak River estuary, North Carolina - WOR-1-36_30 (SPAdes) (version 2) | ecosystem: Environmental > Aquatic > Marine > Intertidal zone >...
GCCCGCCGTGTCGATCAGCGTTACAGACAGAGGAGCGATCTGGCATGTTGCTTCGACCCAGTCTCGGGTCGTGCCTTTGATGTCGGTGACGATGGCTTTTTGTCGGCCCGCCAGGCAGTTCAGAAGGGTGCTTTTGCCGGTGTTTGGCGGGCCGGTCAGGACGGCTGTGCAGCCGTAGATGATGAGCTTTGCCGTTTGAGAGGCATGCAAGATTCGGACGGCCTCGGCTTTGATTTCATCCAGCGACGTGTCGTCCATGTTCCCGAGCCAATAGCGCGCCTTCTTGCTCAGGCCGGCGTCGATTTGGTTGGCGATGATTTTTGTTCCCTGGAGGGTTTTGGCTTTGAGCTGGGCCAGTTTCGCTTCAACTGCGATTGCACTTTCCGGTCTCTGTGCAGTCAGGATTTTCGTTCGCAATTGCTCTGCGGTTAACAACGATACTCCACAATTCTGAAGCCGCTGCATAATCATTTCAACGATAAGCGAGTTGCCGTGGCAGTGGATGGCGAAAAGCTCCGGAGCTTCACAACCGAGGGTGACCTGGTCGATGGTTTTGCTGCCGTCGGTGACGGTCCCGAGCAGAATTTGGCCGGTCTTGAATTTTGTGGGCTTTGTGCCCGCGGGTTTGAACACTTTCGCCATTACTGCCTGCGCTGCACCACCGAAGACCTGAACGGTGGCTATCGCACCCGTGCCCGTGCCCGTCATTAGTGAGGCGAAACAATCCACAACATCCTCCGTCTCCGTAGAGGCTAGACCGTTCGTGCTTCGATGTGCTTCTGATAGGCCAGGACGATCCCTTTGACGACAAGATTGGGCACGTAGTTGTCGATGAACTCACAATCGGTCTGTATCGTTTTGGCGCCCGAGCCGGTGATGATCGTTTGGGGCCATTTGCCGAGCTCTTCGGCGTAGCGTCGGATGACTTCCTGGAGGGCGCCGACGATGGAATAATAGAGCCCGCAGTTGATCGCATCAGCCGTGTTTCTGCCGTACGGTGCGTTGGGTTTGGTGACTTTGATGTTCGGCAGTTGGGCGGTATTGTCTTTGAGGGCCTTGGCGCTGATCTCGAAGCCGGGGCAAATGACGCCGCCGAGGAACACACCATTTTGGTCCACCAGGTCGATGGTCACGGCGGTCCCGAAATCGGCGACGACGACGGCGTCTTCGACGACGGCATAAGCCGCTGCGGCTGAGACGACCCGATCAGTGCCGACCTTGTCCGGCTCGTCCACCCAGACGCTCATCGGTAGGGGGATATCCTCGCCAATGATGTGAATTTCTTCGTCGAGACGGACTTTTGCTATCTGCTGGATCACTTTCGTCCAGGCCGGTTTCACACTGCTAACGACGATGACGCCGTCGCGTTTGTTTTCCTTTGAGCCTCCGACGATGGGTATCTTCTGCCAGGCGGATTCCAGACAGCTCGCCAGTGCGTCCGGTGACAAACCCGGAATGGATGTGATGAGCTCCTCTTTATTATCGAGAAACAGCCCAATCGCAATATTCGTGTTGCCGATATCTACTGCAATGATATTCATCATCTGTCACTCATGGTCCGTGAGTTGTATTCCATATGTTCTACTTGCTTTTCTCCAAAAGTCAACCAGGAAAAATGGCTTTGGCTTTCCGAATAGCGTGGCAATATGGCTACGATCCATCTACCACCCGACTTCAAAGAGTTTTTGAAGTTGCTCAACGTTCATCGAAAATCACTAGAAAAGCCTCCGGCAGACACCAGGAGCTGGCCGACCTCGAAAACCTGCCATAAATTGGAAAACATAGTCCGGCGATGGCCCGCCATAGCATGGCACTGAAAGACAACGACGACGGGATGTAGAAATCATCCTGCCCCTTCATTTTCTGTCTATCCAAAGCATACCGATCAGAGTGTAAAATCTTTGGGATTGCCGTAGACAAATGGGTCGATTCGGTCACTATATTTGTAGAGTGTGGCAAGACTTGAGGGCCCCGAGTTGACAGCACCAAGCGACAAAACGCTGGTTCGGGCTGTGATCGCCGGAGATAAGGCAGCCTACGGGAAATTATACGACCGTTACGCGCCGCTGATCCGTGCCGTGTGCTATGATGTGGTTGGGAATCTTACAGACGCCCAGGACCTGGCACAGGATGTATTTATGCGGGCCTATGACAAGCTGGGCACATTGCGCGATCCGGATCGTTTTGGCAGGTGGCTTGTTGGTATTGCCCGGCTGCGCTGCCGGGAATGGCAACGACAAAACTCGTCGGGTCGAGAAGAGCGCGCCCAGATCAATGATGCTGTGGCAACTGCTCCCGATCCGCCGGATCATGATCGGATCGAGCGGCTTCGAGAAATGATTACGACGCTTCCGGAGAAAGAACGCCTGGCCCTGCATACGTTCTATCTCCAGGGCAACTCGGCCGAGACCGCCCGCAGAGTCATGGGACTATCGAGATCGGGATTCTATCGTATGCTTGATAGGGCAAGAAAACGCCTGGAACAGTTGATGACCCGAGAACAGGAGGACATCCGATGAAGACGCCATTGGATAACGATTTGAATAAGGTATACGAGGCATTTAACCGGGACCACGACCAATTCCGCAAGAGGTTGATGGTCTCACTGCCCGATAGTGTCAAACAGCATAAGTCAGTAGGAAGGATGAGCCATGCATTGGCTTTTATTGGAGATACTATTATGAAAAGTAGAGTGAGAAAACTCACCGCTGCTGCGATGATGATTATCGTCGTGCTTGTCTGTATATATCAACTTGGTGGTTCGTTCAAGGGTTCAAGCGTCGTCTTTGGCGACGTCCTTGATCATATCGCTCGCGTACAAACTCTACATGCTAGATTGGTTGTTAATGGCCAGGAATGCGAAGTCTGGGCTAAGAGACCGAATAGGATTCGTTTTGATTATACGAATGGCAAGTATGAGATATCGAATGGACCGACGATGTGGATTGTTGATGATCCAAATAACGAGGCAACACAAAAACCGTCCTGGCATTTCAAAGAGGCCCAGCGTCGAGGTATAGATGTCTTAGATGGGCTGATCCGTGTGGAGTATACGGATAATTTCTCCGGTTTTTTTTCTGAGGGATCGTCCGGGCGAATAGAAAATGACGATAAAACCTTTGATGTGTATCAAATGAAATTTGATGACCACGGTACCAAAATCCAGTTCGAGGCTTTGGTTGACTCTGAGACTCACCTTCTATATCAAATGAAAGCGGATTTATATAAGGCAGAAAAGCGTTCACAATCCTACGAGCTGTCCATCCTGGATTACGACCAGCCAATTCCTGATGCGATGTTTCTTTTCGAACCGGACGAGGGCATGCAGGTCTCTGTCGAAGAATCTGGAGATTCTGAGTCGGTTTCAGGCGACACCAAAGGCTCAATCCTTTCAGGCCACATCATCTGGGCGAGTAGTCAGAAGCCGGTATCGGGGGCGCGCCTGACATTCAGTGGCGGGCCAAGCGTGAGAACGCCGGAAGGTAAGAACAGGAGTGCGTTTTTTGTCCGAGCGGAGACCGACGACGATGGCTATTGGCGAATCACTGGGGCTCCTCTGGGTGGAATAAGGATATCGGTTCGGAGCTGGGAATTTGAATGGCCGGCCATGCCGATGTTCACGACCAATGTGGGTTCGCCTTTGCATCCCATAGTTGCGGTTGATGGTCAAAGTGAATATGCTGGCCTGAATTTCAAAGTCTATAAGCCCAAAGACCTGTATGCTCGAATGACGATAGACGTGAAAGATGAAGATGGACATCCGGTTGCCGGCGCATCTGCTCTTTTGCAGTATGCGGACGAATCACGGGGGGGGCGGATGCATCAACATGTATATGCCACGCCGCGGAAAAGTCAGTTTTCGAGAGCGGATGGCCGGTTCGACAACGCAGACATTTGGCCTTCCGTTCGCCCGGTGAAGTTGAGTGTTGGCCCAAGAGATGCAGACGGTCTATATCCTGTCAGAAGTACCTTTACGGAGCCGTTTATTATCGAACCCAAGGAACATTACCACTTCGATATCGTCTTACCCTACAAGAGAGAAATGACTGTGGAAGTTCTCAATACAGAGGGTCGGCCAATGGAAGGTGTTTCTGTTTCGGTTCTTTCCCAAAACGCGATTCGGATTTTTCCTTTGTGGCGTAAAGAATCAGAGATACTCTTCACGGATTCGGATGGCATGGCGGACGTCACCGGAATGTTTCCGGGCGAGAATGTCATCATTGCTTTGAAGCGACTGGATTCTCAACAGCCGGATGTCGAGAAACCGTTGGCTTTCGGTTGCATTCCAGCGACCGCACCGATGGATCGTAACAAACCCGTCGTTGAGGTCGTATTTGATGAGCGTCCGATCATTGTCCAGGGGCGTCTTGCTCTTGATTCCGAGCCGGATTCTGCTTTGATATATGTTATGGTGACCGGCACACCGGGTGATCCCTCCGCGATGGTTCTACGAACCAAGGTGGATGAAAACGGTACGTTCCTACTCCAAGGTGTCCCGGCCGGGAGAATCCGACTTGCCTATTTGGTCCGTTTCGGCAAACAAAGCAGAAGAGACGAAGGCACAATAACAACAGAGCCGGGCAATAGATACACAGTCAAATTCACCGAGCGGGGCCTGCATTTCGTTGATCAACAGCCGAATCCCTGAGATGTTTTCCAATCGGTGAGAACTTAAACAAAGGCCGGGTTCGTTAGGCCCGGCCTTTTTAGTTCTTCTCGAGCAAGAGCCCGCTAAGATTGTGAGCGATCCAATTTTCTTTATACCCAGATCACTGGGTGAACCGTTATATGAATGGTGGACGTTCATGACTCGTCGATGAGGTCGTTTTGATGGTAGATGGGTTGCTTGTGGCCAGATGCAGACAAGGAAGCAGGGAGGCTCTGCGCCGGATCTATGAAAAGTACAGAGATGATTTACTGATCCTGGCGATTGCTCTTTCGCATGATGTGTTTCTTGCCGAAGATGCCGTTCATGACGTGTTCGTTGGTTTCGCCCGGAACATTGGGAACTTCAAGCTCACCGGTAGTTTGAAGGCCTACCTGGCGAAGTGCGTTGCCAATCGGGTTCGCGATCTGATGCGAACGCAGCGAAGCCGGGCCAGAACTCTCAACGCGGAGCAGGCATGTTCGGAATCGCGGGATGAGAACGAACCGGGCCGGCTGATTGTGTGCAACGAGGAACTCCGGCTGCTTAGTTCGGCCCTGGCCGAGCTGCCGCACGAGCAACGGGAAGTGATTGTCCTGCACATGCACGGCCGAATGCGATTCAGGGTCATCGCAAAATCCCTGGGCATCTCCATCAATACAGTCAAGGGTCGATACAGATATGGCATCCGCAAATTGCGGTCGATTTTAAATAGTGAGATAGAAGAATGAGCTCAGCAGGAAAGATAAAAAGATTGTTTGCCAAATCAACGATCACGGTCAGTTCCAGCGTCGATGACAGGATCGTCCGTCATGCTTTGACAGCGTTCAACAAATCCGGAAAGAGACAATCGGTTTCTCTTGAGCCAAATATAGGAAGACTTATCACGAAACGTAAAATCACAAAAATGGCGGCAGCGGTGATAATCATAGCGGTAGTACTATCAATAATCTTTTTGGACAAGTCGGTTACCTCTGTGTACGCCATTGAGTACACTATCGAAGCTAACCGCACTATGCGTTACCTTCACTTTAGATACTTCGACGCATCCCATGATGACGTGGCAAAAGAGGGCTGGCTCGAATTTGACGAGACCGGACAGGCAACGAAGGTGCGAATTAACTGGTCTGAATGGATGGCTGGTGGGGAGATAGTGGTGTGGAATCAAGACAGAACACAAATATTGAACAAGAAGCGAAACTTCTTGATTACATTCAACGATGAAATCTACAGTGCCAGAGTGCTCACAATGGCAAAGAAGGAAAACCCAAGGCTGACGGTCGAACGCTTATATGAGCGACAGGCAAAAGGCGAAGTAGAGATAGAAATTGAGCAGCCCGCCAGCCAAACTGAATCAATCATTGTAACGGCCACAGAATTAGGGGACAATACAAAGCGTTTCGTTTTGTTTGTCGACCAGGCTACTAACCTCGTCACAAGCTTAAAGTGGTACCAATTAGAAAACGGTGAATACAAATATCAGGGCGTGATGGAGTATCACGACTACAACATCCCGATAGGAACCAAGATGTTCAACCTGGATGATGAAGTTCCTGACAACATTCAAATCATTGATACAAGAGTTCAAGATATTGGCTTAGTGCAGGGTAATCTTTCTGACGAGGAGATTGCTACTAAGGTAGTTCGTGAATTCTTAGAGGCTCTGATTGTTAAGGACTACACCAAAGCAGCCCAAATTTCGGGGATACCATCCCCTGAGGAAATTAAGGAGGGGTGGGGAAAGTTGAAGGTTGTTCGTATCGTTTCTATAGACGAACCTATTCCACTTGCCAAGACGAATAGACTATTTCCAAACTGCCAACATGTACTCTGTACTATTGAAATTGAGAAAAATGGAGGAGAAGTCCGTCAACAATTGAAATCGTTCAAAGTTCGGCCGGTTCTTGGCCGCCGTGAACGGTGGGGATTTCACTAATCGCACGTCAGGAGCCTGAGTTGAATAATATGTCACAATAGACCAGATTTTTTGATTTAGCTTTTTGCGTGGGTCTTGGGTCAGGGGATCAGGTTTTCAGCTCTTTTATTCTTTGCCAGAGCAGTTCGGTGAGTTCCTTGACACCCGAACCGGTTACGGCGGAGATTGGGTGGACGGCCTGTTGGAGTTCTCTTCTGAGATCATTGACGACTTCCCCGTCCGGGTCAAGGTCGATCTTGTTGGCGACGACAATTTCGGGCTTTGCGGCCAGCGCTTTGCTGTGCTTTTCGAGTTCGCGACGGATGGTTTTGTAGTTCCCTGCCGGCGTGGACCCGTCGGTTGGCATGATGTCTAAGATGTGGACCAGCAGGGTGGTTCTTTCGATGTGCTTGAGAAACTCATGGCCGAGGCCGGCGCCGGCGTGGGCGCCCTCGATCAAGCCGGGGATGTCGGCCATCACGAACCGGCGAAAGTCGCTTAGCTCAACGATGCCCAGTACAGGCTCGATCGTGGTGAATGGATAGTCTGCGATCTTCGGTCTGGCGGCTGAGCAGCGGGAGATGAGCGTGCTCTTGCCGGCGTTCGGCATGCCGACCAGACCGACATCGGCGATGAGTTTCAACTCCAATCTGATATTCCGCTCCCGGCCCTTCTTGCCGGGCTCGGCATTCCTCGGAGTTTGGTTGGTTGGCGTGGCAAAGGCCTTGTTGCCCTTGCCGCCCCTTCCGCCGCGACAGACGCAAACCTTCAGTCCAACTTCGTTGAGATCTTTTAGCAGGAGATCGAGATCGGCATCGTAGATGAGCGTGCCCGGCGGGACTTCGATGACGAGCTCTTCGCCGTTCGCTCCTGATTTATTATTGCCTGAGCCGGGCCGGCCCTTTTGAGCGTGCCAGTGATGTTTTCCGGCGAAGTCCAGCAGGGTATCGAGATTGTCCACGGCCTCGAAGTAGACGTTGCCGCCTCGACCGCCATCCCCGCCGTCGGGGCCGCCTTTGGGAATGAATTTTTCACGGCGAAAACTGACGCAGCCGTGGCCGCCGTCGCCCGCTTTGACCCAGATTTGCGCTTGGTCGATAAACATGGTATTCGCATCGCCTACGCTGCGTTAAGTCTCGACATAAAAAAAGGATGGCAATTCTACCATCCCACTTTTTATCGGACACTGTTTGCTCTTATCAGACGACGTGGACTCTGCGGCCCTGAAAGCGCACTTGTCCGTTTGCCGTGGCGAACAGTGTATAGTCCTTACCCATGCTGACATTGGAGCCGGGGAAGAATTTTGTTCCACACTGCCGGACGATGATCGAGCCGGCCTTGGCCGCTTGGCCGCCAAACAGCTTGACGCCTCTGTACTGGGGATTGCTGTCCCTTCCGTTCCGCGATGAACCTTGTCCCTTTTTATGTGCCATACTGAGTTACCTCTGATTAACGCGAATCCGAAACCGTTACATTGACCAAGTGTGCATTATAATGGCGTTTTCCGGGGCTGTCCAGAAAAATTTCTGGCATTTTCCCGGCGAGCGGTTCTCTTGTCCGAATCGTCAGGCCTCCGTGGCCGCGTTGGCTCGCTGCTGCGGCATCGGCCTGTTGCTTTGGGGCTTCTTCTGGAGGACCATCAGACATCAGCCGTCTATGCGTTAGCGGCTGATTGGGTAGGGGATCGGCAGTGAATCTCCGGAAAGGCGGGTCCGCGGAAGGGCCTGCCAAGGGCAGCAGACCGACGGTATTCTCAGGGGGACCGCCGCGCCCAAAAATACTTTTCCACTTTTCTTTCACGGTTTTACTAAGATTCTGGAGACCGTCGCTTGCGAAATGGCCGTATTCGGTTTGGTTTCTTCTTGTTTTTCATTTAGGTCCTGTAATAACGCGACACCAGTATTGGCAACGGGATTTGTCGAACCCGTCGCGCCGTTTCCAGTCCGTGGTCACTGTGTGGTCCACGGGTATTGCGGTCCAGCAGACGCGCCGGCGTGTTTTTCTCATGCCGACTATCAGTATTGGAAACGAGTATTTCCCGATGAAGTGGATATTTTGTGTCCTTTATAATTTGTTAATCCGTCCCATAAAAGGGCAAAAGATTTTCAATCATTTTTGCCGATGCTACTGATTGATTCGTGGCAGGTTCACGCTCGTGATATGGTGATGTGATGCTGAGTGGGTTATCCGCGGCGTGCATATAAGCATACTGTATAGGCAAACCTGAACAAGGGCGATTAGGCCCTCAACTTTGCAAGGATGAGAGAACATGAAGAGCTTAAGCAAGATTTTCAAGGAGCGTTGTTTTCGACGAGGCGTCATCTACTTTATGACCTGGAGTGTGATTCTGAACACGTCGCTGCCGGGCGTGCTGGCCCTTGAGGCGACGGATGTGATGAGTTCGACCGGCGCGGTGCCCACCCAATGGGGCGATCACACGATCATCAACACACAGCATGGGGCCATTATCAACTGGAGCAATTTTGATACGAGCGCGGCTCAGAGTGTGACGTTCAACCAATATCTCGGTGGCGTTAAGAGCAGCGATTCGGCCGTGCTCAACAGGATAAGCTCCGGTGCTGTTCCAACGGTGGTGGACGGTGTTCTCAGTGCCAATGGCCGGGTGTTCATCGTCAACCCTGCCGGGGTCATCTTCGGCGCGGGCTCGACGGTGAACGTCACACAGTTGGTGGCTTCGGGCCTGAGCATGTCGGATGACGCGTTCAATGCCGTTCTCGCTGATGACGGCAATCTGATGGTCTTCCAAGGGGGCTCGGGGCACGTAAAGAACTACGGCTCGATCGAAGCGGACAGCGTGCAGCTCATCGGCAAGAAAATTGCGAACCTGGGTACCATTTCGGCTCCAGAGGGCTTGGTTGTGATGGCTGCCGGCGACGACGTATACCTTGCTCAGGATGGCAGCAGCGTCTTGGTCGAGCTCCACGAGGGTTCGGCAAATCCGACCGAGAGCATCGTCAACGAAGGAACCGTCAATGTCGGCAACGGAAAGATCGTGCTCGCCGCCGGTGACACTTTTTCCAGCGCCGTGACGGGAGTCGATACCCTGGCGGCAGCTCCTTCCGCGAACGAAACGTCGGCGGAAAACAGCGATTCCGGCGAGGATTCGGGCGAAGGAGAACCCTCGCAAATCGTCATTGGTTGCCATCCCAAGCCCACGCCTGATCCCGATCCTGATCCTGACCCTGATCCTGACCCCGATCCCGATCCTGACCCTGGTCCTGATCCTGATCCCGATCCTGACCCTGGTCCTGATCCTGGTCCTGATCCCGGTCCGACATTGGCTGGTCTCTTTGCGGCGGCCCCACTTCCTGAGCTCAGCGAACCGGAGTATTCAGGTTGTACGGCTCTCATGGCGTGGGCCGCGGCCGAGTTGGAAATTGATCCGCGAATGATGCAGATTTGGACGAAAAATGCGCTGGCCTCCACCCAGGATATTCAGCCGTGCGATACGTGCGCAAGGCTCAAAGCGGTGGCCACGATACTCCAAGACGTCGAAGGAACTCATACCGCCGCTCTGGCACAGGTGATCGGTGAGTTCGCCTCGAGGACCGCTCCGCCGTCGCCCGAGGAAATGACGTTGATCGCCAGCGCAATCGCCAGCGATGCCGAGCCCGATAGCCACTATGCCAGAGCTCGAGTATACCTCGATGCGTTTGCAGAATACGTCGGCACTTTGAGCGGCGAGATGAACTTCTCGACGGAAGAGTCGATCCTGTTTGCTGCGGATCGATATGTGGCTCCGTTAGCCGAAGAGAGTCAGAATGACGCGGTGGTTGCCTTTATTGCGGCAAGACTTGCTGCTCTCGGAGGATGATAAGCCGCTTCTTGGCGGCGTTCCTGTTTGCATCTCCTGAAGTTGCCTTGGGGCCGATAGACTCCTCCCCGAGGCAACTTGCCTTTTGAAGGTAGGAATGCCTCTATTCGATAGTCTTTGCAGTTGGCAGATAGGCCACGTACCGGCGCTCACGGATTTCCTGCATGCGCCGCTGAAGCCTCGTCGCCTCCGTGGTGTTTCCGGCTTTTCGGTTCAGTTGAACCAGCGTCTCCAGCACCTCGGCCACTCTTGGGTGGTCCGTGCCGAGATTACTTTCCAGTAGATTCAGTGCCCTGTCACACAAGCCTTGTGCCTTGGAGCACTGGCCCCGCCCCATGTACACGTGCGCCAGACCGTTAAGAGCCAACGCTGTGCGGTCGCTACCGGCGCCCTGTGTGTCCTCCAGGATTTTCAATGCTTTCTGCAGAAGGTCCTCGGCCTCACCGTATTTCCGACTTAGAGTGTGGATCCGCGCCAACTGGGTCAGAACATCACCTGCGACCAGATGACCGGAATCAGCATGGCCCTGAACCGTCTGCAAGCACTTCTCGAGGAGCGTTCGTGCGCTTGCCAGGTCGCCCTTTGCCTCGTAGACCCTCGCCATTACCAGCCGGACGGGGACGAGAAGATGGTGCTCCGACCCGTAGATATTTTCCTGGATGGGCAGCGTCTCTGAAACCAAAGCTTCGGCTTCGGCGTAGCGCCCTTCCAACGCGTATAGCGTCGCCAAACCCGTGCGCACCTTTGCCGTATACAGGTGTTCGGGTCCGTAGCTGGCTTCGATCACGGCGATGGCCTCGGTGAAGTGAGATTCAGCTTGCGCATAGTCGCCTTGTGCGACAAGCAGGTGGGCCATGTCGACTTTGAACGGCGCGACCTCCTGCTCACTGCCTCGGCTCACTCGACGTACAATGTCCAATGCGCGCTCGAGCGCGCTTGACGCTTCGGGATAGCGACCTTGTCCCCGGTAGATCTCGCTGAGAATCCTCAGTGTATAGGCCACATAGGGGTGGTCCTGGTGATAGACCTTCTGCTGGAGTTCCAAGCCCAACTGACACATCGTCTCGGCATCCGCCAGCTTGCCCTGCTCCTTGTATAGATACGCCAAATCAATCACACAGGCACAAACCTCGGTATCGGGGGCGTTGGTCTCTTCCGCCAGATGGAGCGCCTTCTTCAGAAGAGGCTGTGCCTTTCCATAGCCGCCACACGCCATGTAGATTCTTGCCATCGAACGCAGTGAGCTGCAGGAATGAGCCGTCTGAGCCAGTGGTATCCGCGCACCAGCCGCGCCGGGAAAGAGAAGCAGACTCCAGAATATGACCAGAATTGTACGTTTGAATCTTCGTTGCTTGGTGGACTGCGCTTTCACCCCTACCATATATACACCCTCCTCCAATGCCTATCATCGTTGCCTGTTCGGCATCTAATCAAAATATAGGAAACAGATGGGCGCCGAGCAAAGAACTTCGTGACTCGTCCGCTTGAGTTGTGAATTCGTCGCGGACCAATTCTGATGAGCGCGGTCTTTGGGGATGGATTGGAGACAAATCGGCGCGATTTTATCGCACCCTATCGCCTTTGAATCAACGAGGAAATCCGGATTTTACTCGTGGCGATAGACTTCCCAGCCCATGTAGGTGTCGAGGGCTTCGGCGATGGCGTCGGCTTTTTGCGAAAGGCTCACGGCCACGTGATGCTCGAAGCCCATTTTGCAGATGTATTGCATGAGGCTCTGAAGATTCTTAATCTTCATCACCCCGTAGCCGCCGAATGTCTCGAGTTTATCATTGGTGAATTGGCCTTCGCCGACGTAGGCGCTGACGATCCCGGCCGTATCGTCGGTGGATGTTCTGCAGAACGTCGCGGGGGCCGGGGCGATTCGGCCTACAACGGTTCCATAGGTGTTGTCCTTACCGACCGATCCGGCGATGATCTCCTGGTAGTCCATTTTGGAACTGCTGAAGAACGATTTCGGCAAATTGCTGCAATGGAACAGAACGCACTTATCCGGATCAGCGCCGTAGTTGTTGTTCCAGTCCAGCAGCGCACTGGCGGTACCGCCGGCCAACTGAAGGATGTACATCCCCAACAAACCGGTGATATCGACCTCGCAAGCGCTCGGCACGAGTGACTCGCTCATCATGCTCATGAGCGTGCACGGGACGATGCCGAAAAATTCTTCCATCGAAGTCCAGCATTGAATCGCCGTGCCATTAAGCTCCATCTCTTTGATCCATTGGTCCACGACGGCGCCGAACTTGGCCATCTTCAGAAGCTTTTCCGGGGGAATGGATTGGGTCGTTGTATATTTTTTGATGCTGTCCAGTTTTTTCTTGACTGTTCTATCGGTGTCGGCGAGCCGCTCCACCCTTCCAAAGATTTCGGACAAATCGATCGTTTCCACTGAAAGGCCCGACAGTTCGAGGATCTTTTCGCTGTAACGGACGGTGTTGAAGGCGCCCGTGCGAGCGCCGATGGCTCCAAACCGGGCATTCTCAAGCCCCTTAACGATCCGGCAGACCGAGGCGAAATCCTCCAGATCCTTCTTGAACTCGGCGGAGGTCAGACTCACGGTATGAGAATTCGTCAGCGTGTACGGAATGCCCGCTTGCCTCAGATTATTGCAGACGCTGATCTTGCCGCAGAAGGAATCGCGTCGGTTGGCGATAGTCATACTCTTTTGATCGTCCGGCTCGGCTTGAATCAGGATCGGAACGTTGAGCCCGGAGCGCTTGATCGTTTCGGCCACCGCTTTTTCATCGCCAAAATTCGGCAACGTGACGATGATACCGTCGATCTTCGGGGCATTCTGAACGAAAAGAGCGGCGCATTTCTTCGCATCCTCGAACGTCTCGACGGCGCCGTATTTCGTCTCCTTCATCGGCAGAGCGATGGAGTTGAAACCGTTTTTCTTGAGTACGTCAAGGATATCTTTGCGTCCTTGTTTAGCTAATACATCGGGGAAAAATCCACGGTTTCCAACGATAACGCCGAATGTCGTTTTTTTCATTTTCATTTTCTCCTTAAAAATCTCAGGGAGGCACGTTATTTGTCTGCGACTGAGTGGCAGCCTCAAAGCCGTAGGCTTTGGGTATGGTCGGGGAACAACCATCCCCAAGCTGCGCTTGAGGCTGCCACCCTTTTCTCATTTATCCATACGAGTCATAAATCCCACTGAACTATTTTTGGCCGTAGTAGGCATTTTTGCCGTGTTTGCGTAGATAGTGCTTGTCCAGGAGGGCGCTGTCAATCGGCCTCTGGTCAGGATGGATCATTATCGTGTTTAGGGCCATGGCGGCGATTTGCTCGAGTACCATGGTTGCTTCGACGGCGGCGGCGGGACTTTCTCCCCACGTAAATGGGCCGTGATTGGCTACCAGCACTGCCGGCATTTGTTTCGGATCCATACCGGAGAATCGACGGACAATCACCTTGCCCGTGTTCAGCTCGTAGTCACTTTCGATCTGCTCTCTGGTCATAACGTCGGTCACGGGTACCGCACCGTAAAAATAGTCGGCGTGCGTCGTACCGAAGCACGGGATTTCTCTACAAGCCTGCGCCCACATCGTTGCGTTCGGTGAATGGGTGTGGCAGATACCGCCGATCTGCTCGAAGCTCCTGTACAGCTCCAAATGAGTTGGTGTATCCGAAGAGGGGTTGAGCGTTCCTTCCACGATGTGTCCATCCAAATCGAGCACGACAATTTTGTCGGGTGTCAGCTCATTATAGTCCACACCGCTGGGTTTGATGGCAATGATCCCTGCCGAGCGGTCGATGCCGCTGACGTTGCCCCAACTGCAAAAGACAAGCTCGTGTTTCGGCAGTTCGAGATTCGCATCGCAGACGGCCTTTTTCAGCTCATCGTACACGCTACGCCCCCTGGCTCTGGACACGGTCTTTGAAGCTCAAGAGTTCTTTCATGACATTGGCCATTTTGCCCGCCCAGTCCTGCACGCCAAAGGCGTCATGCAATTGCTTGTACAAAACATGCAGGCGTTGATAGACCTTGTTGTTTTCGGTAATGGGCCTATAGGTGACGTCTTTGATTCCACACATAGCGGCCTGGGCGCCGGCAAAGTCGTCGTAACCGCCGGATGCTTTCCCGGCCACGACGGCGCCGGCTATAGCGGCACCGAGGGCGCAACTCTGAGCCGAGCGCGAGATCTTCATTTCCCGGCCGGTCACATCCGCGTAGATCTGCATAAGCAAAGGATTCTTCTCCGCGATGCCGCCGCAATTGATGACTTCGGAGACTTTGACACCGTATTTCTCGAATCGGTTAATGATCGTCAGGGCGCCGAACGCGGTCGCTTCAATAAGCGCCCGGTAGATTTCTTCCGGCCTCGTATGCAACGTTTGGCCCACGAGCAGCCCGGTTAGCCGCTGGTCCACGAGGATGGTTCGGTTGCCGTTATTCCAGTCGAGGGCCAATAGGCCGGATTGGCCGGGTTTGAGCTTTGCGGCTTTCTCGGTGAGGGCTTCGTGGGAGCCCGCCTGGGGACCGCCCGGCTGGATGGTGTTGACAAACCAGTTGAAAATATCGCCGACGGCGGATTGCCCCGCCTCCAGACCGTAATGTCCCGGGAGAATGGAGCCGTCCACGACGCCACAGATGCCGGGAATGTCCGCTAATTCTTGATCTGAGGGACTGACAAGCATATCGCAGGTGCTGGTGCCGATGATCTTGACCAGTTTACCTGGAGCAATGCCCGAACCTACTGCGCCCAAATGGGCGTCAAAAGCGCCCATTGCGACGGGAATACCCGGCGGTAGATCGAGTTCCTTCGCCCATTTATCCGTGAGCTGTCCCGCCGTCAGATCGACGGCATATGTGTGGTCGCTCAGAGTTTTGCGAAGCTGACCAAGCTTCGGGTCGAGCCTGGAAAGAAATTCTGCATCGGGATAGCCGCCCCAGTCGTCATTGAACATGGCTTTGTGTCCGGCGGCACAGCGACACCGTCTAAGTTTGTCCGGCGCTTCGGTTCCAGTCAGAACGGCGGGCAGCCAGTCGGCGTGTTCCACCCATGTCGCGGCCGCGTCGAAGATCTTCGGATCGACGCGAAGGCAATGCAGAATTTTGCTGAAAAACCATTCCGAAGAATAGGTCCCGCCGCACCGGGCAAGATATTCGGGATGTTCTTTCTCGGCCAGTTCGGTGATCTTGGCGGCTTCGGCGTGGCCTGTGTGATCTTTCCACAACCAGGCGCCGGCATTTGGATTGCCCTTGAATTCATCCAGCATGCTTAATGGCGCGCCGTTTTTATCGACCGGGATGGGCGTCGAGCCGGTCGTATCGACACCGATGCCGATGATCTGGTCCGTATCGAAGCTCTTGTCCGCTTTCTTCGCTCGAGCGATTGCCTCGCCAACGGTGATTTTGATGCCTTTAATGTAGTCGGCGGGATTTTGTCTTGCGAGATTATGGTCGGCCGGATCGAGAATGATGCCGGCCTGGCCGGTCTCGTATTCCCAGACCGCCGTCGCCAGCTCGTCGCCATTGGTGACGTCAACGATCAGGCACCTGACCGAATTCGTGCCGTAATCCATACCGATGGTATAAGCCATATCAGTCCATCCTTAAAAATATGTTGTCTGAAACAAACAGTTGATATCAGCCTCTGAAATAGAGATAGGCGGCCAGAATCACGGCCAGCACAGCAATGGAGGCCGCCACGTCGCGCCAATCCCAACTGCCCCGTGATTGACGACGGTGCTCGTCGTTGAGGGTGGCGTAGGTCAGGCCACTGATCCGCTCGTAGGACGGCACGGACGTCCACCAGCTCACCGCGATCATCACAACCACGCAAACGATGAAGATGAAAACGCTGTAGTATTGGAAATAGATGTTGTTGATGATCCAGAGGAAGGAGCCTTCGGTATATCCTCCGAAGTCTCCGAAAAGCCGCTGGAAAGCCTCTGTGTCTTTGAGTGCAACGGGTGTATCTATAGCCAGGCGGAAGACGCCCAGGATAAATCCGACGATCAAAGCGGCCAGGCACCCCTTGGCATTCAATCGCTTGCTGAATATACCGAGGAAGAAGACCACAAAAATCGGCGGCGCCAGGTAGCCCTGGACACTTTGTAGGTAGTGGTAAAGGCCGTGCGCTCCCTGAATGACCGGGACCCATAGCAGACCGATCACGACCATCGCGGTCGTGGCGATCCGTCCCGTCCAGACCAGCTCGTGTTGTGAGACGTTGGGCCTGAGCTTCGAATAGAAGTCCATCGTGAAAAGGGTCGAGGAGGCGTTGAATACGCTGGACAAAGAGCTCATCAGGGCCGCCAGCAAACCGGCCACAACAAAGCCCCGCACCCCGACGGGCAAGACGTGCTTGACTAATAACGGAAACGCCGCCTGGCTTTTCTCGTTGTCCAGCACCCCCGCCGTGTAGAGGGCTTCATGAAGCTCGGGGGCGTTGCCGCTGTTGGCTAATGCAAAGCAGATCATTCCGGGAATGATGAAGATGAACACCGGCAAAAGCTTCAGAAAGGCCGCCCATATGCTTCCGCGCCGCGCCTCGCGCTCGTTGGGTGCGCCCAGGGCACGCTGAACGATGTACTGGTCCGTGCACCAGTACCACAGGCCGATGATGGGCGCGCAGAAAAGCATGCCGAGCCAGGGGTAGTTGCCGCTAAAGTACCAGGCGATTTTTGTCTCGCTCAGCACCGGCTTCCACGTGCCCTCCATCCCTTCTGGGATCAGCGGTTTCCAGAGGTTGAACATGTCCGAGCCGCAAATCTCGCGTAACTGGCCCCAGCCGCCCAGCGCCTTGAGGCCGAACACGGTCACCAGGGCCGAACCGATCACAAGCACGATGGTCTGCATCGCGTCGGTATAGACGACGGCCCGAAGGCCGCCGAGAACCGTGTAGATTCCGGTCAGGATAATCACGAGGAACGAGCCGATCCAGAAGCTGTCCATCACGACAAATCCGAGGTCGAGCTGAATTTCCGGAAGAAGCGTCCGGAAGACCACGCCGCCGGCAAAGACGCCCACCGCAATTTTGGTCAGGATATACCCGATGAGTGAGATCAGCGAGAGCACCCATCGGGCGGCCGGCGAGAAACGGCGCTCGAGGAATTCCGGCATGGTAAAGACCTTGCTTCGGGCGTAGAACGGAACGAACACCCAGGCGAGCACCAGCAGGCACCAGGCGTGCAGCTCGTAGTGGGCCATTGCGACGCCGTCGGTGCAGCCGGACCCCGCCAGGCCAACTAAGTGTTCCGAGCCGATGTTGGAAGCGAAGATGGAGGCGCCGACGACCCACCAGCCGAGATTTCTGCCGGCAAGGAAGTAATCGTCGGCGGTGTCCTTGCTCCTTCGGACGACCCACCAGGCGATGACAAGGATAAGGCTGAAGTACATACCGATGGTGATCCAATCCAACGTCTGAAGATTACTCACGATTTCGCCCCTTTCAAATGTTGGTCAAGTACGTTCTTTGATGCCATCTTCGACCCGAGAGTGTTCTGTATAAGCTCACCAGAAGGAAATTTCAAGACTTTTTCCTTAGCCGGGATACGCGAACGGCAGACGCAACTCCAGAGGGAGTAAAATGGGACAAGGCATCGTGACTCTCCTCAGTCCGAGCGGATCGCTCTTGCTCCAGGATTGTGCTCGCTCGCCAAAAATAGAGCAAAACTAGCCAACAAATGATTGCATTCGAGACCGAATTGCCTATGCTAATACGGTGCTAAGCCGTCTCTGCAATTCATGGATTGTGTTTTTTTCTATTTTGGAACGTGAGAATGGCCAGAGGCCTTGTTTTTTTAGTGATTTCACTTGCCATGCCGGCTCTTGTCTGCGGCCGCGGTGTGGCTGAGTCTGACCCCGCTGAACCTAATCGGATCGAGCCTAACGACCTGAAGCCTGCTCCGGCCACATCGTTTCACAACAACTGTGCCGAGGTTCTCAGGACGTTCGTCGATGACAACGGGACGGTGGACTATGCTGCCCTCCGGCGCAGAAGACTCGATCTCCGCGCGCTGCTGCGAGAATTTGATGACCTCGATCCGAACGAGTACAAATCCTGGTCCACGGAGGACAGAATCGCCTTTTGGATCAATGTGTACAACCTTCAGAAGCTGAGGGTCGTAGCAGACAACTATCCGATCCGGCCGACGTCCCGAATCCTCTCCATTTACTGGGGGCCCCGGAGCATCCGGCATATCGAGCGAAGGATCACCCAGCACAAATTCCTTGCGATGGATGAAGAGTTCACCTTTGCGACGGTTGACAGGCGTTTCTTCCGTGGGGAGTTTGACGATCCCAGGGTCTTCTTTGCCCTGTCGAGCGCGTGTCTGTCGAGTCCGCTGCTGCGTAACGAGCCCTATTATGGGTATAAGCTCAGCAAGCAGTTGGACGAGCAGACCAGGAAGTTTCTTTCCAGCCCGCTTGCGTTCAAGATCGACAGAGCTAAGCAGAAGGTTTACCTATCTGCGCTCTTTCAAATGTCATGGTACGGCGGCGCGTTTACTGAGAAGTTCGCCATCGACAGAAAGTTCAAAGACCACCCGCCGGCCACGCGGGCAATACTGAATTTCATTTGCAATTATGTCTCCCCCCAGGATGTTTCTTTTCTTGAGGTTGGAAACTACACTGTTGAGTACATGCGGTACGATTGGACAATTAATGATGGTTCGTAGAAGGAAGAAAGACAAATGGTAGGAAGATCAGTGAGGAAATTTCAAAACACCGACAAACATCTGTTCACCAGTGAGTCGGTAACGATGGGGCATCCGGACAAGGTGGCCGACCACATCTCCGACGCCATTCTCGATGCCATGCTCGCCCAGGACCCCGGGAGCCGAGTGGCGTGCGAAACCCTGGTGACAACCGGCCTGGTCGTCGTCGCCGGCGAGATCACGACGAAGGCGATCGTTGACATCCCGACAGTCGTCCGTGAGACGATCCAGGAAATCGGCTACACCGATCCCGACATGGGTTTCGATTTTGAGAACTGTGCCGTGATGGTCACGCTCGACAAGCAGAGCCCCGATATCTCTCAGGGGGTCACCGAGGGAGCGGGGCTGCATAAAGAGCAGGGGGCCGGCGACCAGGGGCTCATGTTCGGCTACGCCTGCAAAGAGACGCCCGCCCTGATGCCGATGCCGATTCAGCTTGCGCACGCCATAACCACGCGACTGGAAAAGGTGCGTCAGAGCAAGAAGCTGCCCTGGCTTCGGCCGGATGGAAAAAGCCAGGTGACCGTCGAATACATGAAAGGTAAACCCAGGCGCATCCACACCGTCGTCGTCGCCAGCCAGCACGCACCGGCCATCGCGTACCGGCCGTTGCGCAAACAAATCATCGAGCAGGTGGTTCTTCCGGTATTACCCAAGCGCCTTGTTGATAAACAGACCATCTTCCATATCAATCCGACCGGCCGATTCGTCATTGGCGGCCCGAAAGGCGACTGCGGCCTGACGGGCAGGAAAATCATCGTCGACACCTACGGCGGCAGAGGCAGTCACGGGGGCGGGGCGTTCAGCGGAAAAGACCCCACGAAGGTGGACCGGACCGCCAGCTACATGGCCCGACACATCGCCAAAAACGTCGTTGCCGCCGACCTGGCCGATGCGTGTGAGATTCAGTTGTCTTACGCCATCGGAGTGGCTGAGCCCATCTCCGTTCTCGTGGATACCGAAGGGACGTCGAAAATCGACGAAAAGACGTTGAGCCAAATCATCAGAAAGCTCTTCCCTCTGACTCCGAAAAAGATGGTGCACTATCTGAGCCTCGCTCGCCCGATCTACGCCGCGACGTCCTATGGCGGCCACTTCGGGCGAAAGGGCCCTAATTTCACGTGGGAGCAGACTAATATGGCAGCCAAGCTCCGCAAGGCCGCCGGGCTGTAGGACAAAGCATTTGATGTAAATTTGGGGACATCATATTTATATCTATTGTTGCATTTGTGGCGGTGAAGGATTAGGATGGCGTTATGGCGCGTTTGGCAAGAGTTGTGGTTCCGGGTGTGCCGCACCAGGTGACCCAGCGGGGGAATCGGCGGCAGGCGACGTTTTTTAGCGAGGGGGACTACGCAGCGTATCTGGAGCTGATGGCGGAATGGTGTGGGCGGTGCGGCGTGGCGGTATGGGCCTATTGCCTGATGCCCAACCACGTCCATCTGATCGTCGTGCCCAAATCGGAGGACGGGCTCCGGCGGGGGATCGGCGAAGCCCACCGGCGCTATAGCCAGCGAATCAATTTCCGCGAGGGCTGGCGGGGCCACTTGTGGCAGGGGCGTTTTGCCTCGTTTGCGATGGACAAACGACACCTGATGCTGGCGGTGCGGTACGTGGAGTTGAATCCGGTGCGGGCGAAGTTGTGTCGCGCGCCGTGGCGATGGCGATGGTCCAGTGCGGCGGCTCACGTGGCCGGCCGCAGTGACGGCTTGGTGGATGTGGCACCGCTCTTGTCGCGCGTGGAGGACTGGCGAGCGTATCTGGCGGAGGGTCTTGAGCCGGAGCAGGCCGACTTGTTGCGCCGGCACGAACGCACCGGACGCCCGCTGGGCAGTGCGGCGTTCCTGAAACGGCTGGAGACAAAGCTCGGCCGCGTCTTACGCAAGAAACCACCCGGCCGAAAGCCCAAGACCAGGAAGAAATAAGTATGGCGTCCCCCGATTTAAAAATATTTTCAGAATTTCATTGAACGTCTTCAGTGCAAATCCTGTCGATTCTTCTATAACAGTTTTGTGAGTGATTCTTGACATTCTTGCCTTCCTACCATATTATTCAACTAGTTGCCTGAAAAATCTATGGAGCGTTATTAGGGACGCGTACCTATTTTGTCTGTGGCTACGAGAATGGGGTCACATCTTTTTTTACAACTTATTTT
>Ga0209427_10002596_pt1 | contig 21222 bp, 14 predicted proteins | sample DeeMarSWOR136_30_FD_187465 | JGI IMG/M metagenome (GOLD analysis project Ga0209427, IMG submission 187465) | Marine sediment microbial communities from White Oak River estuary, North Carolina - WOR-1-36_30 (SPAdes) (version 2) | ecosystem: Environmental > Aquatic > Marine > Intertidal zone >...
CAAGACCAGAGGGTCCGATCAGCGGGCCGCAATCAGCGCTTCGCCTCTCTGCCGCGGTGATGACCCTCCCGAGGCGGCGGCGATGCATTAGGAACCATCCTCCGCCTTTGCGGCGGAATCCAGAACGGAGGTTGAACAATGGTACGACTCCCAACCTATCTCTGCAGGCCATCTCCCAGTCTCCTCGGAGTAGTGGTCTGTGACGGGGCGATCAAGGGCCGGACCAGTGGACGGCGATCGCCCCTGCCAGCATCAGGGTTGGGGGAGGAACGTGTTATCGGTGCACCGATCCAGTGCATACGCCGCACGAGGCGTCAGTCTCTAACGGCCGTAACAGCATAGGGTTACGCGAGCAGGCCTGACCGGTGCACCGAATCTGGACTTTCTCCACACACATCCTCTCCCGCCGATCCTATCACCTTGTGTCTCTATCTTCCTGTATTCCAAAACCTTAGAACTCCACCCTCGGAGCCATCGCCGTTCTCCTCACGAGTTGGCACAGATCATGCTACTCCCTACCGACGAGTCCCGGCCGCATGCTGGTGTGTGAGGCCGGACAGAGGAATAGCGGATCTCGGAAGCACTCATACAGATCGTCAAAGCCAGACGATGCCCTATGGAAGGGGGAGAACGATGAAACTCACGAGAGCACGGCAAACTCGTCACCTGACTCTCGGGACCCTGTGCACCCTGGTCGCCTTTCTCGGCGCAGCCGGGCTCCTGTCGGCTGAGGAGGTCGGACGGTTCGCCCGGATAAGCGAGATCGAGGGAGAGGTGCAGCTCTGGCGGTACGGAGCGCCAGACTGGGAGTACGGTGCCATCAACATGCTGATCGAGGAAGGCGACGTCCTAGAAACGGGACGGGGCGACTACGCGGAGGTCCAGCTCGATAATGGAACTGCGATCCGGCTGGGAGAAGAGACGGAGATAGAGATACTGGAGCTCTCCAGGGATTATGGTGAGCGGGAATGGGTGAGCGCGATCAGTCTCGTCCAGGGCACGGTGAATGTCTGGACACCCGACTATGAGGAGTGGCAGAGCTTCTTCGACATCGAGACCCCGCGGGGACTGGTGACCGTGGATGAGGATTCGGACGTCCGCGTGGACGTCTCGGACGGGAGCGGCAGGACCGAGATCCTCGTGTACCGGGGTCTGGCCGACGTCATAGGGCGTGAGGGGTATGTCACAGTGTACGGCGGCGAGAAGACGCGCCTCAGCACAGCTGGCGAGCCGTTCGATCCCTGGCGCTTCGATGTCACGGCCACGGACAGGTTCGATCGCTGGTGCCGCGACCTCCCGGAGCGCCGTACTCACGTCGTACGTGAGCGCCATGTCGATACGGAGATATACATCGGGGTCTCGGACCTCGAGCCGTATGGCACGTGGGTATTCGTGGCCGACTATGGATATTGCTGGCGTCCCGTTGTTGTCGAGCCGGACTGGCGCCCCTATCGGTATGGGCGCTGGGTCTGGTCCGTCCGGTGGGGCTGGACGTGGATCCCCAGCGAACCGTGGGGTTGGGTCCCCTACCACTATGGCAGGTGGGCGTGGGTCGGTGGACACGGCTGGGTCTGGATCCCCGGGTCGGTCTTCGGCCCTGGCTGGGTGTCGTGGTGCTCAGGACCGGGATGGATCGCCTGGGTCCCCCTCGGCCCCTATGACTACCCGTGCTGCTGGAATCTGGGACTCCATGTCAATGTCTGGACGTGCGTCGGATATGACGACTTCTACGCACCTAGGTATCGGTGGAAGCCCTATCCGGGCGGGGAACCTCATAAGCCATATCGCGCGTACGCAGCGTACCGGAACGACGTCCGCGTCGAGCAGGAACAGTTCACGCGAAAGCCGCCACGCAATCCCGAGGATGACGGACGTGGGAAGACGGTCACGCGGCGGGGCCTCGGAGTCCGCGAGGAACTGAGCGAACGGAAGGAAAGTGCCAAGTTGAAGCGCGACGGACCGGCCCGCCAGCCCGCAAAGCGCGAGATGGAGCGTCCGGCCGGCGACAGGACGAAGACGGTGAGAATCGACAATGGCGAGCTGAAGCGCCGGAGCGCGGAGGAGCTCCGCGAGAGGGCGGACCGCGAAACCCCGACGAAGAGAATCACATCAGAGAGCAGCGGGGAACGCCGCGAAGAGCCCGATCGACGAGACGTGCCCGATACCCGCGATGCGGGTGAGCGCGCCCGAGACAGGGCAGAGAGAAGATCCGAGCCGCGACAACGCTCATCCGCCTCATCCCAGAGGACCGAGGAGCCGAGAGTTCGTCCACCCGAGCGGCCGAGCAAGGACGGAACATCGGATGACCATCCTGCACCTGTCCAGGAGAGAGATCGGTCCACCATCCAGCGCCCCTCGGATCGAGAGAAGGAGGAGGTGCAGCGCCCTCCGGCCAGGTCCGCACAGAGGGATGAGAGCCGCACACAGGCGGAGGCGACCAAGCGTGTGAAGCCTGTCGAGCGAGCCCGCCCCGAGACCGAGACAGAACGTCCCAAGGTGGAGCGACCTCGCAAGCAGACGGAACAGGCACCTGCCCCGCGCGTTGAATCGCGCACAACACCAGACCGATCGCGCACTCGGACGGACCAGTCTCGCAAGCAGACTGACCAGACGCGCAAACAAACTGACCAATCCGCGAAAGAGCGAGAGAGCGCGCGGACTCGCGGGCGACGCCGCTAGACCCGGACCGACCGCTCCTCCTCACGGAGCAGAAGACTTCTCCAGCCAAACGTTCGTACTCTCCTCTGGAGGTTCCTCCCACCTCTCAGAGCGACGGCGGGAGGGGAATAGAAGCCCCCCTCCCACCGTCTATCGTTCATCCTCAACGACCCACCCCCTGTTCGACCTCCGCCACCAGTATGCGCAACGCGGAGTAGTCCCGGAACCCAGACCCGGTGGCATATTATGATATATGGAGCCAGACCGCCCGACTCAGCACCGGATCGAGCCGCCGTTACCGCCGATCAATAAGGGTAGAAGATGAAGAAGAGGAGGGAGAGGAGGGAGAGAGGCCAGAGGCCGGGGTTGATGTCGGCTCGCCGACCGGCGGCCAGCTTGAAGATCGGATAGACGACGAATCCGGCGGCGATGCCGATGCCGATGTTGTAGGTGAAGCTCATGAGGACGATGACGATGAACCCAGGCATCAGCTCGGTGAAGTCTTCAAATTTGATCTTGGTGACGGCGGAGAGCATCAGCATCCCCACGATGATCAATGCCGGGCCGGTCGCCTGTCCCGGGATGGCGGTGAAGAGCGGGGCGAAGAAGAGACAGACGAGGAAGAGGAGGGCAACGACCACGGCAGTCAGCCCCGTGCGGCCGCCCGCCTCCACTCCCGCGGCCGATTCTATGTAGGTGCCTGAGGTCGTCGTACCGACGAGCGCCCCGAAGACGGTCGCCAGGGCATCGGCCAGCATCGGCTTCTCGATATCTGGAAGATTCCCGTCCTCATCGAGGAATCCGGCCCGCGCCGACACTCCGATGAGAGTGCCCATGGTATCGACGAAGTCCATGATGAAGATCGTGAGAACGACGGCGAGGAATCCCCACGTGAGCGCTCCCAGGATGTCGATCTTGAAGAAGATGGGCGCCAGTGAGGGGGGCGCGCTCACCCATCCCTCGGGAGCCTTTGTCACCCCTAGGGGAATCGACAGGAAGGTGATGGCCAGGATACCGATGAGTATCGCAGCTCTCACCCGCTTCGTCATCAAGATCCCCATGAGGAAGAGCCCCAGGATCGCCAACAGTACTTCGGTAGATCTGATATCGCCCACGTGGACCGGAGCCCCGGGGATGCCGAGCGTCACGATCCCCGACTCGTTCAGGCCGACGAATGTGAGGAATAGACCGATCCCCGCCGCGAAACTGTACTTGAGCCCCATCGGTATCGCCTTGGCCAGCCACGCGCGCAGACCTGCCACCGTCATCACTACGAAGATGATCCCGCTGAGAAAAATCGCCCCCAGGGCCTGCTGCCACGAGTATCCCAGCAGCTTGACGACCGTGAAGGCAACGAATGCATTCTCCCCCATGTAGGGGGCAATGGCGAACGGCCGCCTGGCATACACTCCCATGAGCAGGGTACCGAAGACAGCGGAGAGTATCGTCGCCACCATGGAGGGCCCGCGGGGGATGCCGGCAGCCATGAGAATGGCCGGGTTGACAATGACGATATAGACCATTGTCATGAACGTCACCAGGCCGGCCATCGCTTCTGTCCGGATATTTGTGCCCTGACGACTCAGGCCGAAATATCTGTCCAGGGCGGCGCGCATTCACTCCTCCCCGATTATGGTCTATCGATCGGCATTCACTCGATCTGAACCCGGCTACTCCGCACGTCAATCCTCGACCAGAACGCGCAAGACTATAGGGACCGCCTGCCCATCTGTCAAGTGCTAATTGGGGTCGCGGTTCCGGCCCCCACTCATTCCCCCCCTGGCGGGGGCACAGACCAGCAATCCGGACCCATGCAACCGGGCCGCGCCATTGCAGATAGAGGGACGGTCAGCGCATAGATTTTCCTTGACACAGGGGAACTCATGTGCTATTACTACGTCTCCAGTTGTGCGGAGAGGCGTCGCCAGCAGATTTCCCAGCGCCAGCAAGTTCCGGCGCTGGCTCAGTTTGTAAGCTCGAGGATATATCATGATCGAAGCAACAAATCTCGTGAAGCGGTTCGGTCCTACCGTCGCCGTCAATGATATCTCCTTCACGGTCGCCAAAGGAGAAGTCCTGGGCTTTCTCGGCCCGAATGGTGCGGGAAAGACAACAACGATGCGTATCTTGACCTGCTTTCTCGTCGCCGATTCCGGCACAGCCACCGTCGCGGGGTATGACATCCACGAGGATCCGATCGAAGTCCGAAGGAGGATCGGATATCTCCCGGAGACTGCACCCCTGTACAACGACATGACCGTTGTCGACTATCTCAACTTCATCGCCGAGGCCCGCGGTATCCGCAACGGCGGGCGCAAGGCCGCTGTCGATCGTATGATCGAGGTGACGAGCCTGAAAGGTGTCACCAAGCAGTCGATCGGGTCACTCTCTCGAGGGTACCGACAGCGCGTGGGATTGGCCCAGACACTCATACACGATCCCGAGATCCTTATCCTCGACGAGCCGACGAGCGGCCTCGACCCCAATCAGATCATCGAGATCCGCGAGCTCATCAAGAGACTGGGCGAGGAGAAGACGGTCCTGTTGAGCACCCACATCCTCCCCGAGGTCTCAGCCACATGCAGTCGCATGATCATCATCGACCAGGGAGAGCTGGTTGCAAGCGGCACTCCTGAGGAGCTGTCGAACCAGGCGAGCCGGGAGGGCACCACGGTAGTCTCGATCCGCGGCCCCCTTCCCGAGATCACCTCCACCCTCGCCGCCGCGCCGTGGGTCGCCGACTGGCACCAGGTGGGCGAGAGCCTCGGAGACCTCCATCGCCTGAGGCTGCGAGGCAGTGAGGGCAGGGATATCGCGGAGGACCTGTTCCGGACCGTCGTGACCAAAGGGTGGAGTCTCGCTGAACTGTACCGGGAACAGGTGAGCCTCGAGGAGGTCTTCCTCCGTCTCACCATGAGCGAACGTGGAGATGCAGCGAAGGAGGAGCGAAGCGAGGTGAATCCGGAATGACGAACACACTAACCGTCTTCAAGAAGGAGTTCCGCACGTACTTCGCTTCCCCCATGGGATATATCTACATCACTGTCTTTCTCGTGGCTACGAACTGGCTGTTTCTTCGGGGATTCTTCCTGATCAACCAGGCCTCATTGAGGGGGTTCTTCGGCGTTCTCCCCTGGATATTCCTGCTATTCGTGCCGGCCGTCACGATGCGGCTCTGGGCCGAGGAACGGAAGGTAGGCACGGCAGAAGTGCTGATGACGTTGCCACTCCGGGATCACGAGATAGTCCTCGGGAAGTTCCTCGCGAGCCTGGCATTTGTCGCCATCTCCCTTGCCCTCACCCTGGTGCTTCCCATCACCACAGCCATCATCGGCAGCCCTGACACAGGATCGATCATCGGCGGGTATATCGGAGCCCTGCTGTTGGGTGCCGCATACCTCGCTATCGGCATCTTTGCCTCCGGCCTCACAGAGAACCAGATCGTCGCATTCATAGTCGGCATCGCGATCTGCTTTGTGCTCCTCGTTCTGGGCGAGAACATCGTCCTCTTCACTCTGCCGACGCCACTCGTGCCGGTCTTCGAATTTCTCGGACTGGGAGCTCACTTCCGGAGTATCTCAAGAGGAGTGCTCGACTCCCGCGATATCGTATACTACCTGTCTGTGGTGGTGCTCTTTCTCTATCTCAATCTGAGAACACTCGAAAACCAGAGGTAGCACAACAGACAGGACTATTCTGTCACAACTTCATTCATCAACGGGAGATCTCTGGTCATGACCTCTCGCAGGGCCACTCAGCGGACAACCTCCATCACTCTCGTCGTGATACTGGTGGTCATCCTCATCGTCGCCAACATACTTGCTGCCAGGCGATTCGTCAGGGTCGATCTCACAGATGGGAAGATCCACACGCTCTCAGCCGCAAGCCGCCGCATCGCTTCCAGGCTCGATGACTTGCTGACGATCGAAGTCTACATCTCCGATAAACTCCCCCCACACCTCATCGGGCTGCGCAACGATATCGAAGACCTACTTACCGAATACCGTGCGTACTCGGGCGGCAATATCAACGTACGGGTCCTCGATCCGGCAGATGATCCCGAGATGCAGCGCAAACTTCAACACCTCGGTGTCCCCCGCGTTCAGATGAACATCATCGAGCGAGATCAGGCACGAGTCATCAGCGGCTATCTCGGAATGGCACTCTTCTACGAAGACCGGGCTGAGGTGATACCGGTGATCGAGTCCACGTCGATGCTCGAGTACGATCTCTCCGTCGGCATCATCAAGGTAACCGGTGAGCGGAGGCCGAAGATCGGTTTCCTCCTCACGGGGAGCGAGTACGATTTCGTGGAGGATTTCGAGTCACTTCGCTCTGAATTGACACGACAGTATGACGTGCGGGAGGTGACGCTCGACCGCGCAAGGGGAATACCCGAGGATATCAACACGCTCCTCATCATGGGCGTACGCGATCTCGATGAGTGGCAGCAGTACCAGATCGATCAGTTCATAATGCGCGGCGGGAAGAGCTTGTTCATGATCGATGCAGTGGAGATCGGCGAAGGACTCATGGCGGTTGCGCAGGAGGCCGTCCCGTATGATCAGCTCCATCACTACGGGATCGACGTCCAGAAGAATCTCGTGCTCGATGCATCCAATGAGATGGCATCATTCAGCTCGGGCTTCTTCAGCTTCTTCGTCCCCTATCCGTTCTGGGTCAAGGTACGGCAAGAGGGATTCTCACAGGACAATCCCATCGTCAGCCGGCTCGAATCGCTCTCTCTCCCCTGGACGAGCTCCCTCGAGACCGTCCCCGATATGGGGCCCGAGGTCGAGGTCATCCCCCTGGCGAGATCGAGCCCGCGGAGCTGGCGGCAGGCAGAACGTTTCGATCTCAACCCGCAACAGGATTTCGGGGCCTGGATGATCGGCGACCCACAGCCGGAGATGGTTGTCGCCCTACTCTCCGGGAGTTTCACCAGCTATTTCGCCGAACGCGATGTGCCGGCCCCGGAACAGGGGCCCCCGCCCCCTCCCGAGGAACCGATCGCCGAGAGTCCGTCCAATCAGATGATCGTCATCGGGAATTCGCGTCTGGCGACCGATGACTTCATGTCTCGCTTCCCGGCCAACATGGTCTTCCTCCTCAATACCGTCGACTGGTTCAGTCTGAGCGAGGATCTGATCTCCATACGGTCCCGGGGCGTCACAGACCGGCCGCTCTCCCAGCTCACACAGCCCCAGAAAGCCGCATTCAAGATAGTCAACACCTATGCGATGGCTCTCGCCATCGTGATATTCGGTCTGGCACGGCTCGTTCTGCGACGACGAGACAGGCTGGCTGGCGGAGGATAGGGCACCCACGATGAAGCGCAGACAATTCCGGCCCCTCCTGTTCGCCCTGGCGGCACTCATCCTCCTGTTCCTTGTCTCGGAGGGGGTCCTGAGGCTCGGGAGACGCGAACCGCGCTCCACGACGCTCTTCCCCGACTTCGATGGCTCGAGAGTGGAGGCGATCAGCATTGCGCGGCGAGCGACCTCGGTCCGTCTGACTCGTGCGGCGACAGGGTGGAGGGTCCACTCGGACACCATGTCCTATGGCGCAGATCCCGATATCGTCGATCGGCTCATCACTGCCCTGGCAGATATGGAGGGCAGTCTGGTATCGCATAATCCCGCCAACCACGCCGTCTTCGAGGTGGATAGTGTGAACGGTACCAGTGCCGCAGTGCTGGATGCGGCCGGCCTGCCGCTCGCGTCTCTTGTCATAGGGAAGACCGCCCCCAGTATGGCGGGGACATATTTGCGGCGCGCGGATGAGCCAGAGGTATACCTCACCGATAGCTTTCTGCGGTCGATCTTCTCCCCCAATCTCAGGACGTGGCGGAACAGAAAGATACTCTCTTTCGAGCCGTCCGAACTGCGCAGCATAGAACTAGAGTCTCCGACCGAATCGATCCGGTTGGAGCGGACTGACGCTGACACGCCCTGGCAGATGACGCATCCCGAGGAGTGCCTCGCCGATGCCGCAACCGTCGACGGAATGACCCGGATCTTATCCCATCTCACCGCATCTGATTTCGCACCAGACACCCTGAGCCCCGAGAATGCGGGCTTGACACCGCCGCAATATCGGATCATGATCGAACTGGCGAGCGGTGAGAGCAGGGAAGTCCTCGCCGGCGGGGACCCGGAGGCGGTACGGCTCAATGTACAGATCTCCGGGGAGAAGACGACCTATATCCTGCCGAGAGTATCGATCGAAATGGTGATGAAAGGGCCGGAGGAGCTCAAAGCGGAAATTGAGGATCCGGTCGCCCCGGAAAGCGTAGAGACGAAATAGACGAACGAAGAGACCGAACGCGGGCATCGGTCGTTCAACAGCGAGGCCGAGGCGGTCTCGCTTGAATTCTTGTTGCTGCCGCAGTAGATTGGCCGGTCACCGTCGGGTCCTGACGGGGCTATTGCACCGGAAGTGTCACGTGTGGGCCCGCGGGAGAGGAGATTGCCGTGCCCCCCTCCACATTGCCGTCTCAGGTGATAGATCTTCTCACACAGATGATCGACGACGCCGTCACTACGGTAGACGCCGACGGGGGGAGAATCCTGCTTCTGGAGAGAGAAAGCGGGACGTTCACGAGACAGATCGAACGCGATTTCGATAGCACCGCGCTCGAGGCGCCCCCCGACGTCAAGGCCACTCTCCATGCCTGGCGTCGCAGGATCATCGAGCGCGAGGAGGTTCTGACGATTCATGATCTACCCGCCGCCCGACGGATCACATCTCCAGCTCAGGGGCAGCCTGTCCCACCTGTCTATCGCTCCCTGCTCGGCATCCCGATCTGTGCACGGGGGAAGGTGCTCGGCCTGCTCGAGCTCGCGGGACGGCGGCCGGGCAAGTTCACCGGCCGGGAGACCACATCGCTCAAGCTCGTGGGAAGAGAGATGGGGCTCATATTCGAACTGGCAAAGCAGGGGTGGGAATCGCGCATTACCGCAGATCGTTTTCGTCTGCTGAACGATACGACGCAATCGCTCAGTTCGTGTACGCTCGCCGAGGACATCTTCGGCACTCTGTCCCAGGGCGTGCGCAGTATCTACGCTGATGGCCTCTGCCTCGTAATCATCGTTGACCGATCGAGAGGTATTCTCAGAACCGTCCTGCGTGCATCGCCCGAGGGCAGTGAGCAGACTGACGGACCGGCATTCGACATCACACCGGCGTACGACCCCATCCTTACCAGGCAGGAGCTGATGGTCGCGCGTGACCTGGCTACTGCGGCGCGATGTCCCCACGAGAAAGTGTTGTCGGGAGAGGGCTGCCGAACGTCGATATCGATCCCCATCGCCGCCGGCGATCACGTGCTCGGCATCCTCGCCATCGGAAACCCCCAGCCCGTAGTCCACGAGACGGGCGACATCGACCTGCTTCTGACGATGGCGCACCACGCTGCCGTCGCCCTCATGAACGCAAGAGTCCACGCCACCTTACAGCAGAAGGCCAAGAAGTATCGAGCTCTGATAGAAGACGCCCCTGAGGCCATACTGCTTATCGACGTGACATCAGGAGCGATAGTAGAGTCGAACTCGGAGAGTCGCTCGCTTACCGGATACGACAGACATGAACTGATCGGGCAACCGATCGTATCCCTGGTGCCGTCAGATAGCCAATCTGCGCTCCGCGACGCTTTGAGGTCGACCGAGCGGGGCACGGAGGTTACTACTGTTGAGATCGGGTTCGTGCTGAAGGATGGAACTCTCATCGATGCGGAGATCAGGCTGAGGGCTGTGTCCCTTGAAGGAGGAGGTCTGGCTGAAGCCGCCGTCCGCGATGTGAGTCGGCAACGCCGCGCCGCGAGAGACATGCGCCGACGCCTCGAGGATCTCACCGTCCTGAATACGATCTCCGAAACTCTCGCTCGCTCCGGCAGTCTCGACCATATGCTACGCTCCGTGCTCGATAATGCTCTCCAGCTCGCCGGCTTCGACGCAGGGGGCATCTTCCTCCTGGACGAAGCAACATCTCAGGAGAGGCTGATGTGCTGGGCCGGCGTAGCTTCCGCCCTAGCAGAGGGCCCGGATTTCCGCGACTGGGGACACGCGATCGGGCGCTATCTAGGTGAGACTGCGGGCGCCCTCATCGTGGAAGAGCTCGCGAAGGATCAGCGATTCGCCCACTCCCCCATCGCCAAGCAGGGATATCGCAGCTTTCTTGCCCTCCCCCTCAGGATATCGCAACGGAATCTCGGCTCGCTATGGATGGCCTCGCGAAGCCTGCGGGAAGTGAAGGGTCGGACCGTATCGCTTCTCTCCCATGTCGTCCGCCACCTGGCGTTGGCGATCGACGAGTTCCACGCCATAGAGAATCTGCGCCGGTCCGAGGCGGACAGCAGACTTCTCTTCGAATCGGGGATCCAGGCGGTGGCAATCGTGAACGCTGATGGGTCTATTGTCCGTGTCAACAGTCGATTCGAGCAGTTGACAGGGCAGCGTGCAGGCGAGATCGTAGGCCGCGTCAACCTGCGAGGCATCCTCGGCTGCCAGTTGCTGCCCAAGACGCCAGTCCCCGAGGGAGCCGGGAACGCCCGAGCAGCACCGATGCACTACGACATCAGTGTGCCTGACAACGATGGTGAGGAACGCTGGCTTGACGTCGCCATCTCCGGGCTGCCGGAGGGCGATCAATACCTCGTCTCCATTCTGGACGTAACGGATCGCAAGCGCGCTCAGATCGCCCTCGCCAGAGAGAACGAGGAACTCCGCCAGCAGGTCCAGGACCTCGAGCGGTTCAATCGGTTCAGTATCGGCCGGGAGCGAAGGATTCACGAACTGAAGGCTCGCATCGATGAGCTCGAGGGAAGACTTCCCCAGCAGGAAAGACAGAGGCGGAAAGAAAGTCGATAGGGACCACCGACACGCTCTACCGCCGCAACCCCAACTCTCCGCAGGCGTGGCCCGATGCGAAGATCATCGCTCCTGCGATGGGCCGCGCAGCGGCGGCTCGCCCTTCACAGACCCGATGATTTCGACGGCCTGAGCCATCAGCGACCGCTCCCCTGTGATCGCCAGGACTACCGCTCCTTCGGAACCGAACACACCCCCTGAGGCGAAGTGGACGGCATCGACGTCCGCGAGAATCCCGAGCGCCTCTATCTCAGTCACCACATTGGCGTTGACGACCGGCATGAGCGCACAGGGTCGACCGTCTACGCAGTCGAATTCCTGTTGTCCCCCCACAAGAGAGGCATTGATCACCGACGGAATGAGCTTTTCCAGGCCGACGGGAACGATGAAGTGTGCGCCGCGGGCCAGAACGATCCCCATCGCCTGGGCAACGGTGCCCCCTGTCGGGCTCCCCATCAGAATGCCCACATTCCCCTCCGGATCGACGGCATTGGCACCCTTGATGAAAACGTCGTCGGAGCTGAACTCCTGGAGCGCCTCCGGGGGGCTCATCTCCACGCGACTGCCGTCCTTGAGAACGATGGGCCTCTGCCTCTCCTCCTTACCGAGAACCGCGAGTTCACCGTGCCCGATGTACCCGGCGACATGGCGCTCCTTTTCCAACGGCTGGTTGAGCAATTCCTCCGCGACGTACGCATTAGTCGTCCCCCTCCCGATCACGATCCATCCGCGCTCCAGTGCCTGTCTCACTTCAGGCATGCCGGCTACCGCCATCGCGATCAATCGTTTCGACTCGGAAGGGAGAAGCACGCAGAGTGCGTTCGCCATAAGCATTACCTCCTCCGGGTTGTCCCCCCATCGCTGCGTCAGGACGTGCGCGCGCCGAGGCGCCTCCTGTACCTGCTGGCACCAGCCTATACCGTCACCGCTACCAGATCAACACCAATCGTACCTACACCCGATACCCGAGGGGACAACCCGAAACTTCCCCGTGGGACACCTGCTCGGGATATATTCCGAAGAATCGGCAGAAAAGTGTTGACACCGATATCGGCCTCTGCATATACTGACCCACGCTCGGCGCTCGATCTCGACTCCGGGAGACGGAAGAAGCTCGTCATCAGTACGTTGCAACCTCATGTCACTCCGTCGGATCCGCCGTTAGCATTCTTACCTCCCGTCGGCACCTATCCCAATGGTGTCACATTTCATGCTGGAGCAGCCCTCGTCCGAAGAGGTGGGCACGCCCGGCATGGCGCAGCGTTCAAATCTAACCACAGGAGGTTGTGTGTCTATGGCCACCCTGAAGGAAACGTTGGCAGCGAAGATTGAACCGATGAGAAAGGAGGTTCAGGCAGTCCTCAAGAACCACGGGGACAACGTCGTCTCCGAGGTGACAGTCACCCAGGCCTACGGCGGCATGAGAGGCGTCAAGTGCATGGTGACCGAAACCTCGGCCCTCGACCCGATGGAGGGAATCCGCTTCCGCGGATACAATATCCCCCAGCTGCGAGAGAAGTTGCCGAAGGCTCCGGGCGGCGAAGAGCCACTCCCCGAGGGCATCTTCTATCTGCTCCTCACCGGCGATCTCCCTACAGAGAAGAACGTCAAGGAAGTGACGGAGGAGTGGAAGAAGCGGAGCACGTTGCCAGACCATCTCGTCAAAACGATGGACGCAGTGCCGAAGGATACGCACCCGATGACCCAGTTCTCCCTCGGGATTCTCGCCCTCCAGCGCGATTCGGTCTTCGTCCAGAAATACCGTGAGGGGATGAGCAAGCTCGAGTACTGGGATCCGACGTACGAAGACGTCATGAATCTGCTGGCTAAGCTCCCCGGGATCGCGTCCTATATCTATCGGCGCAGCTACAAAGACGGGAAGCGGATTCCGGCAGATCCCAAGCTCGACTGGGGTGGCAACTTCGCGCACATGATGGGCGTCGAGAATGAAGAGTACAAGGAACTGATGAGGCTGTACCTCGTGCTCCACAGCGACCACGAGGGAGGCAATGTCAGCGCCCACACAACTCATCTCGTCGGCTCAGCACTCTCCGATCCTTACTACGCGCTCAGCGCTGGCATCAATGGGCTCGCCGGACCGTTGCACGGGCTCGCCAACCAGGAAGTGCTGCGGTGGATCATGGAGGTGAAGGAAGAACTGGGAGGGGGAGTCCCGACAAAGAAGCAGCTGGTCGACTTTCTCTGGGATACGCTGAAGAGCGGAAAGGTGATTCCCGGGTATGGCCACGCCGTTCTGAGACAGACCGACCCCCGGTACACTGCCCAGCGGGAGTTCGCTCTCAAGCATTGCCCGGAGGACGAAACCTTCAAGATCGTCAGCATGATCTTCGAGGTCGCTCCCGGAATCCTTCAGGAGCACGGCAAGGCAAAGAATCCATGGCCGAATGTGGATGCCCACTCCGGCTGTCTCCAGGTGTACTACGGCGTCGTCGAGTACGACTTCTACACTGTCCTCTTCGGCGTATCTCGTGCCATGGGCGTGCTCTGCTCGCTGATCTGGGACCGAGCACTCGGACTGCCGATCGAAAGACCCAAGTCGATCACAACCGGGTGGGTCAAGGAGCATGTAAAGGCGAAGTAGCGCGACGACCACTCAGAAACGACCCCGGAGCATCCCGCCGACCAGGCGGAGATGCTGCACATCAGCTAAGGGGGATGGCTATTGCCGTCCCCCTTCTCTTTGTCCGTCGCAGTCCCCTCTGCCCGTTCCCGGCTTACGCGACGTCCCGACGCGACGTCCTGAAAAGAAGACGTAACTATCTTCCCCCTCGCACCCGAGCAAATGTCCCATTGCCAATGCAGCTCATCTATGATAATATGCCCCGCCAGGGCATTCTGCGCCCGAAACTCGGCTTCCCTGCGACTCGTACGGAGCGGCCTCTACACAGCCATCGACCGAGGGAGAGGAAGCGCATATGCAAGGGGTCAGGCGCGTCACGATGGTCATCCCCTCCTACTGGAGGCCAGAGTCTCAGCCCGATACGGAAGGAATCGAGCCGTCACTCTCTGGAGAAGAAGAGAGTCTATTCGACCACCCCACACCACTGAATGAACAGGGTACTCTTCCCAGACTCCTCAGTAGCCTGGAGACCCTGCATGATCTCCCACCGCGCAATGCCGGCATCTTCACGCTTGTCATCATCGCCGTCCCAACTCTCTCCCGCATCGCCGATCAGGTACTGGCCAAGTTGGAAGAGCTGATCCATCCATATCGCCGACGATATGACATCCGGATACTACACGCCCACAACCTCGAACATCTGAAGAACGAGCTGATCGCCGAAGGCGTATCTGGTGGTGCCTGCGAGCTGATAGGGCTCAATAACTATGCTGCCGTCCGCAACATGTGCTCGTTGGCGAGCATCCTCAACGGCAGCCAACTCGCTCTGTTCATCGACGACGACGAGGTGTTTATCGATCCCGACTTCTTACGGGAGGCGCAGGAGTTTACCGGTGGCGAATGGGACGGACGACCAGTGCGAGCGGTGGCAGGGTACTACCTCCAGCCTGATACCTACCGGCTCGACGTCAGCAAAACCCCGGCATGGCGCAGGCCCTACTGGGATAACGCGAGCGCGATGAACGAGGCATTCGATCTCATCATCGGGAGAGCGCCCCGGTTGAAGCCCACCCCATTCGTCTTCGGCGGGAACATGGTTGTCGAATGCGACCTTCTCAGCCGGATCCCGTTCGATCCACTCATCACGCGGGGCGAAGACATCGACTTCCTCATCAACCTGAGGGCCAACGGCGTCACATTCTGGCTCGACCGTGAGCTGTCGATCAAGCACCTGCCCCCCCGGTCCTCCTCGCCCGACTGGAAGAAGTTGCGAGAAGACGCCAGGCGATTCCTCTACGAACGCAAGAAGCTCGCCGACCACAGCGATCTGGACGGCCTCGACCGGCAGGCGCTCATGCCGTACCCGGGCCTGTTCTTGGGGCCGGATCTCGAAGAGCGTATCATCAAGACGAGCCTTCTCCTCAAACAGGAATACGAATCCGCCTCCCGGCACCAGGAAGCGCCGGAATGCGACGCCATCGCAGCACTGGCGGAAGAGAATCCATATGCCCGGATCGACACGAAGAGGTGGCTCGTGGACCTGACGGAACGATGGCAGGAACTGACCGCGGCGGCAGCAGCACGGGGAATCCCCCCGTGAGTTCGAGATAGCCCGCGAGTCCCTCGCCGCAAGGCGCGGGAGAGCATGATGAAGCGAGTCACCATTTGTGCCCTTCCCAGGAGGGTAGACCGGAATTGAGGATCCTGTTTGTGCCGAAGGAGCTCCCGCACGGCAAAGTCATCGGTGGGCCTATCATAATCTACAATCGCATCAAGTACCTGTCCCGCAATCACGAAGTAGGTCTCGCTTCCTTCATGCGTGAGCAGGATCGCCAGTATCTCGACACACTCACGCCCTACCTGTTCGAAATGGAGCTGGTGGCGTATCCCCCTCCGCGCGGCATCTGGCGGAAGATCGGCGACTATCTCTTCTCCCACGTACCTCCTTACATGTGCAACACCAGATCAGCGGCGATGCGTGAGGCAGTAGGCGAGATGACCAGACGCTCTTGCTATGATGCGGTGATAGCCGAGTACTCCGTGATGGGGCAGTATCTGTACCAGAACGAAAAGATCAGTCCGTCTACCAAGAGAGTCATCTCTGTACACGAGTGCTACACGATCGCACGCAAGAAGGTGCTGGCACTGTACGGACCGTTTTCTCGACGCGGACTCGCGGCGCTGATCGACCTCCGTCGCCTGGAAACCTATGAGTTCGCTATGTACCGCGATGCTGATAGGATCATCACTCTCACGCCGCAAGAGCGAGATGGCCTGCTGAGCTATGCACCCGACCTGACGATCGATGTAGTACCCCATGGGACGGATACTGAGCTGTTCATCCCGGCCCCGCCCGAAGAACGCGAGACGAGCGTCGCGTTCCTCGGTAACTACCCACACGACCCCAACCGGGACGCAGTCATCCACTTCATCGACAAGATCTGGCCGCGACTCAAGCAGAAGATCCCGGGTATCGTCTTCTACGTGATCGGACGGGGCCCGACTTCGGATATTCTGGCTGCTGCCGAACGAGACCCTTACATCCGCGTCACCGGGCAGGTAGAAGATGTGCGCACCTATCTCCGGCGGACACGTATCTTCGTGGCACCGATACGATTGGGAAGGGGGTTCCGAGGCAAGATCCTCGAGGCGATGGCGATGGGAATACCAGTCGTCACGACCTCCCTCGGCGCGGAGGGCATCCCCGCAAAGGACCTCGAGAACATTGCAATCGCCGATGATAGCGATGCATTTGTCGAACGAACGGTCAGGCTGTTTGAGGACGCGGAGCTGTACGAGAAGATCTCCCGGGCGGCCCGCACACTTGTCGAGGACAATTTCTCCTGGGAAAGAGGGGTCGCCATACTCGAGCGTGTTCTACTGGATGTCGTGACAGGAGAGCGGAGACGAAATGGAGACTAGCGTGAAACGGTGCAGAAAGTGCATTCTCCCGGCGAATGCCCCTAATATCAGGTTCGATCGCCACGGTATCTGCAACTATTGTGACACGTATCGCCGCATCGAATACCAGGGCGAGGATGCCCTACTCGAGCTCATCGACCATCACCGCGGCTCGTCCCGATGCTACGACTGCATCGTGAATATCAGCGGAGGGAGGGACAGCTCGTACGCGATATTGAAGATATCAAAGAATTATGGCATGAAGGTGCTCGCCGTCAACTACAAGAACCCGTATACCCATCCTCTCGCCGCAGAGAACATTGCCAGGATCAGAGATGTATTGAAGGTCGATCTCGTCCAGTTCCAACTCCGGGGGAATCTACACCGGACACTATTACAGAGCAACCTGCGCGCATGGTATGCGAATCCATCGGCCGCAATGGTTCCCATGGTATGCCTTGGATGCAAGCTCATCTGGGCAGAGATCATGAGACTGGCCCGACAACATGGCATCAGTATGATCATATCCGGAGGGAACCTGTTGGAGCAGGTCGGGTTCTGGCGCGAACTACTCGGAGTCAGCCGTGACGCCCGCATCCATCAGTTCTATTCGCTTTATGCCGTGGGGCTGCTGCGAGAGGCTGCCAGAAACTTCAAGTATCTCAACCGGAAAACGCTCATCCACACTATTCGCGGCTACTGCTATGCCAACCCTAACGCACCTTTCGTTCGTCTGTCGGGACGGGGCCTGGCCAGAGTCGATCTCTTCCACTTCGTACCGTGGGACGAAACAGAAGTAGTATCCCGCATCGAAGAGGAGCTGGAGTGGCGATCTCCGCCACCACCTTCCGGTACCTGGCGTTTCGACTGCAAGATCGGGCAACTGAAGGAGTACATGTATTCGCTCACCCTCGGCATGAGCGAGAAGGAAGGGTTCTACAGCAGGATGATACGGGAAGGACTTATCTCGCGGGAAGTCGCCCTCCGGAGGGTGGCGAGAGAGAGCAGACTGGATTGGTAAGTGGTCGATGACCTCCTTTGCCAGATCGGCATCGACAGAGAACAGTTCGAGAAGCATGTTATCGGGAGGATACAACATCGAGGAACGATGCATCTTCAACCAGCACCCTCCTGGGTGCACCCGAGCCAACTCGAGGAGCGGTCGGCAGACTTCGGGGAACCGATTCCCCACGAGCCGCGCCGAGATTCGGTTCATGGAATATCCGAGTAGGGGGAGGCACCGCATCAGGCGATGGCGGGCGCCGTGCGCTGCCGCGGCGGTGGCTCTTCTACTTGCCATGTCGCTCGGCTGCGCCGAGTATGAGAGCCGGCATCTGGAATCCCTGTCAGAACTCCGCCTGGCGCAGGGGCAGAATGCACTCAATGATGGCCGGTTCGTAGAGGCCGAGGATCTGGTGCACCTTGCACTCCTCCTCGACGACACAAACCACGACGCCCACCTGTGGATGGGGCGGATCCAGCTCACCAGGTACCGTCTCGAGCGAGCAGAGAGTCGCCTCAGACGCGCGATCGAGCTCGCCCCGCAAGCCCCCGATTCCTACTACCTCCTCGGCTATCTATTCGAACTGGAGGGAGCGTTTCCGCGGGCCGCCGCCTACTACCGGAAACACCTGGCTCTGCTCCCTCCTGACTCGGACTCAGTTCTGCAGGCGGAGATAGAGACTCTCGCCCACTTCCTCGCCGCGTTCGGAACCGCCGAACCGTATGACCATGATAAGGCCACGCCACCCGCGAGCGTTGCGTTCGCAGGGGAAAGAGATCGTGAAGACGCACTGCCCCTCGTGCCGGTCTCCATCAATGGCCTCCCGGAACGGGCGTTCTACCTCGACACCAAGCAGACGGGCTACCTCCGCATCTGCCGAGAGACGGCTGAGGCCACAGGACTGATCACGCCCGCGCCGAACGACCTCCGAGGTCTCCGGCCCGGGGCGGGAGATGATAGCTACCTGATGCTGATCGACTCACTCTCGCTGGGTCCGCTCACCATCCGCAATGTGCCGGCATCGGTCGAGATCGCGGGTTGCGGCCAGCAGGTGGGGTCCGTGGGAGGAAAAATCGGGAGCCTCGACTTGCGTCTGTTCCTCATCACCTTCGACTTCCCGCGAGACAGCCTCACTCTCATCCCCTACCCTGATTCTCTCGATGAGTACACCCGGTTCATCGACGCGGTGACGTCGCGGGGACTCATAATCAGGCCCCGATTCCTCAACGGACGAGTCTATGTCGAGGGCGAGATCGAAGAGAGAAGAGGGCTGCTTCTGCTCGACACCGGGGCCCTCCGGTCCACAGTAGTATCTTCGAACGCCTCTCTGTCCGGTGGCCCCGGCCATGCGATGAAGGGCGGGATGCCGCCCGACCCGGCGGCGCAGCAGCCCGAGGGCAGTCTATACCCTGAAACAGCCCGCGATGTCTGGTTCTCCTTCGGAGGCCTCGTGGAGCGAACAGATGTGGTGCAACTGGTCTACGAACGCACTCACCCCCTCGAGATCGGCCGTCTGGGGCTCGACATACTCGGGCGGTATCGAGTAACGCTCTCCTACCGGGGCAGCTTCGTGATGTTCGAGTAGACCCCTCTGCCGCTCTTCCCAAGCCCCAGGATTCCCTCCAGCACGTCCCAGACGCAGGCCTCCCGTCCACGCCTGTCAGCTTTCCGCCCCGAGACCAGCCCCGCAGCCGGAATAAGGTCTCCACACCACACTACCTGACCACCCCTGGAGAAGGCGTTACAAGCCGCCTTCGTGGCGAGAGCGGAAGGACGAGACCCAGAGGGCTGCCTGTGCCAGGGCAACACAGAACATTTTTACCTGGCTAAGAATAGAACATTTCTATTTGGCATTGACACCCACGCCCGGACGCGTGGTGTGAAAAGGATGGACCTGAGAAAAAAGACGCTCCTGCTCCCTGCGCCGAATCCAATCCCCGGCCCTCCTGAGTTGTGTAACTATCCCTAGTATAGCCGGATAGAGGATGACTATAGAGCATGGCAGACGCGCCGCGGGTCCGGACCGAGGCACGATGACTGAGTTGAGTCGTCTGGGGAGGATCCACTGGCTCAAAGACACCCCGGGTAAAGGAATTACGGCTGCCCGCCTTCAGCCCGTCGGCCACGCCTGCGTCCCCATCCGCACCTGGTGCGAATCTATCCACATCATCCTGCCCGGAGCGTCAATGCCTTCACCGGCACATCCGACAGCGGGGCGAAGACCCCGGGCTCTATCTCGCGGGAACCCAATATCTTCCGCCAGAACCCGGCACCCCTCCCCGGCAGCGGGCCACCGCGGCCAGTCGATGGCACCGTTCTTGCTACCCGTTGGCCAACGGAGGGCCCTCGGACGTATCCCGGACCTCCCGGGTGACGACAACTGCAACCGTACACTGAACAACGAGCGATTTCTCATGTTTCTTCTGTACCCGGTCGGCCACGATAAAGAGGTGTGGCGCACACCCTACGTCACACTCGGGTTGATTGCCGTCAATGCCATCATCTGGCTCCTCACCCTACCGCTCGTCCTCAGCTCGCCCGAGACCTTCTTGTCCCGCTTCGGACTCATACCGGCGGATTTCAACTGGCTCTCGATCTTCACGTCGATGTTCCTTCACGCCGGACTGTTCCATCTCGTGGGGAACCTGTGGTTCCTCTATCTGGTCGGCTGCAATATGGAGGATGTTTGGGGCCGCCTGCCGTTCCTTGGCTTCTTTCTCCTCGGGGGGGTGGCCGGCGCTCTGGCCCACATGGCCATGAACCTCGAATCGACAATCCCGTGCATCGGTGCGTCTGGCGCGATATCCGGTGTGATGGGCGCATTCATGGTCCGCAACTATCGGACGAAAATCAAGATAGGGTGGCTATTCATATTCATTCCTTTTGTGCGCGCGGGCACATTCAAGGCGCAGGCGTACATCGTGTTCGGCTGGTGGTTCCTCGACCAGCTCCTGCTCGCCTCACTCGGCGGCGAAAGCGGCGTCGCCGTCTGGGCCCACATCGGGGGGTTCACGTTTGGGCTCGTCGTTGCTCTGTTGATGAAGGGAATGAGGATCGAGGAGCAGTATCTCACGCCGCGCTTAGAGCAGACAACAGAGCTGGTGGAACAGGACCCGAGGTTACTGCAGGCGATCGAGGCTCGTGCAAACGGCAGCCCGGAGCACTCTCTCGATCTGCTGCGCGAGATTATTGCCGATGCCCCCGACAATATC
>Ga0209427_10002597_pt1 | contig 21218 bp, 19 predicted proteins | sample DeeMarSWOR136_30_FD_187465 | JGI IMG/M metagenome (GOLD analysis project Ga0209427, IMG submission 187465) | Marine sediment microbial communities from White Oak River estuary, North Carolina - WOR-1-36_30 (SPAdes) (version 2) | ecosystem: Environmental > Aquatic > Marine > Intertidal zone >...
AAGTACTTCTATATCAATGTTGATGCTGCTATCGGGCGTCTAATTTCCAAAATGCCAGACGATGTTAATATACTTGTCGTTTCTGATCACGGATTTGGGCCTTGCCATGGCAGGTTTGCTGTTAACAGATGGCTAGAACACAAAAACTTGCTCAGGTTTAAAAGTACTCAATATCAAGATAGGCTCAATTTAACTATTTTGAAAATTAGGAATTTTCTACTTTCTCGCCTGAACCCCAACACAACTGCGCGAATAGCTAAGTTTCTTCCTCAATGGATTTGTACGAGGCTAACAGTTCGTGAAGCGACGCGCCGTCGTATGGAGGAAACCTATAGAAATATTGATTGGACTCATACAAAGGCTTACGGCATGGGTGAATTTGGTATGATTTACATCAATCTAAAGGGACGTGAACCTTACGGGATAGTTGAACCAGGAACTGAATATGAAAACCTAAGAAACGAAATTATTAGGGAATTAAAGCAGACAGTTAATCCAAATACTGGTGAAAAATTAGAAATTAGAATCTTTAAGAAGGAGGATATATATAAGGGTCAATATTTTAATGCCGCTCCAGACGTTGCGTTTTACATAGATCATTACCCTCAGGCAGTATCAGTAACAACGAAGAACATCTGGCATAAGTCAGAATTAACAGGTCACCATAGTCGGGAGGGCATCTTTTTTGCCTATGGACCTGACATCAATAAAAGTAGGGGTAAATTAAATAATTTAAAGATATTTGATATCACACCAACTATCCTGCATATATTTGGCTTACCTATTCCTAAAGATATAGATGGCAGAGTATTGACTGAAATTTTCGATGAGAAAAGTAAACCGGCTAAAAGAAAGGTTGTCTATCAAGAATTTGGAGAGACTGATAAGATTAGAAACAGAATTAAAAGATTAAAATTACTGAAAAAATCTAAGTAGCAGGTTTAAATATATTAAGTTAAATATCTAATGTCTTACGAAAATCAATACCTCCCTCTACTCGTATTGGTGCTTTCAGTCCTGGATTTTACCCAGAGGCTTTGTTACTACTCTTGGGCCAGCGGTAACATATTCTTATCTAATTAAATAAGGCGTGGATTGGTTAGTGACCGCCGGTTAAAAATTTATAGTGACGGAGAGATATTACGTGGATTTATTACCGCTGTTTAACAATTTATTCGAGTCTGCTTTGCCTAATCCTGATGGCATATCCATTTTCAGAACAATTGCCGGGGTTGTATCAGTATTTTTCTTACCAGGTTTTGTATTCAAGTTGGTATTTTTTCAAAAAGGAAAACTGGGTATCTTGGAGACAATAGTTCTTTCTTTTGGTTTATCCATTGCGATGATAACGCTTAGTGTGCTTTTCCTAAACATGCTCTTTGGAATTGTTATTAATGGAGTCAATTCAGTATTAATTATTATTTCACTCATAATCATGCCAGCACTTATCTATTGTTTTCGTAAATTCGTTCCCGCGATAATGAAAAAAAGTTGAGGTAAATAACAGCCAGACTATTTCTAGCCAAAGTGAGCCAATCTATGAAGATGGATAAAGTTAAGCTTATTGCTACGTCTGATTATTTAAAATTAGTTTTTATATTGACCCTGGCATTCTACTTGGCATTTATACCTCATCAGTCTTATCCATATCCGGTACACCTTGACGAATGGATTCACATGGCCTGCTCAGAAGAAATAATTAAGGAAGGATCTGCATTTGGACTTACTGATCCTTTTAGTGGAGGAGGCTCCAATTTTAATCAATTATTTGAGTTTGGTTTCCATGTATTCTGGGCTGTATTTTATATGATTAGCGGTATCGCATGGTTTGATATTTTTAAATACTTCCCAAGCATAATATTCATTGTGACGGTACTTTCGGTTTATGTTCTTGCTCAAAGGCAAGGATTTGGCTGGGAAGCTGCCATTATTGCCTGTCTTATACCAACTACACTGGGTATATTAGGACCCGGTTTCTTGGTCCCAGTAGCTATGGGATTGCTGTTCATTTCTCTATCTCTTTTTGTGGCTTTCAATATTAAAGGTTGGTTGTCCTATGTGTTACTGTTTATCTTCAGCCTTTTCTTATTTTCCATACACGCCGTAACTGCAATAGGATTAATTATTATTCTTATTCCCTACCTTTTGCTTGGTCTTAAAAAAGATACAAAGCATAGCTTGGGAATAACGCTTTCTGTTTTTGCTCCCTTTGCCATAATTATAATTCTTTTTCCCGGGATTTGGGATGCGCTAGTGCTGCGCCAGGTAGAATCGCTTATGGAGACGTCATCCATTTCGCCATTTATCGACGTTCCGCACATTATAACAATATTCGGTTATATCCCTATTTCTCTCGGTTTATTAGGAATATTCATAATGTTAAAAAGAGGTGGTGATAGCAATTACGGTTTAGTATTGGGGTTACTGGTTTTACTAATAATTCTCTACTCATTTTTCACCTTTGGTTACGGGATAAATCTATTGTATTACCGCGGATTAATATACTTGATGTTGCTCTTGAGTATTGTTGCCGGAGCCGGATTAATGTCGGTTAAAAATGCCAAATTACCTACCTTGCTTATAAATAAGTTTAAAATACCTCACTTCGGGAGTAGCGTGGGGTATATACTATGCCCGATCTTGATTTTTTTGATATTGTATGCCGCAATTCCAGTTCGCCAAAATATACTATACTATCACATGATTGATGAGCCGGATTTCAAGGCTTTTACCTGGATTAGGGATAATCTTGATAGCAGTTACAAGAAAGCAATCCTTGACCCATGGAAGGGAGCCGCCTTTACTGCCATCACCGGGAGAAATGTCTATACTCTTATACGCGTGTGCATCTTGCCTATCGATGAGAAGGCTTATAGTTTTCTGCGTGATGGTTGTAAAGACACTTCTTTTCTAGAGAATAACGGTATATCTATTATTTACACTAGAGATGAGTGTGATAATCCAGAGCTGGTGGAAGTTAAAGATAACATCTATCTACTTGAAGAAGCTCGGGAATAAGCGATTAATTATTTTAGAGCCATACTGGGGGTGTTTCGGCCTAGTACATTTAGAATAGAGTATAACAAGTATAATGGGTGTTGTACCTTGCTTACTCAAATTTGACTAAATTATAATGCAAGGAAGTCTAGGAGATAACATAATTTCATGGGCAGCGATACAGGGCCAAGTAAAACTAGGAAAGTAGTTGTTACCGGTGGTGCTGGATTTATTGGTTCACACCTCGCGGAGAAACTGGCGGGTAAAGGCTATCAGGTTGCCATTATTGACAATCTAGCTAATGGGAAGATGGAGAACATAGCTGAGCTACTAAAGAGAGATAATGTTGAGTTCGTTAAGGACAGTATTACCAATATTGCCTTGATGCGAAAGCTTTTTCAGGGTGTAGAGTATATATTTCATCAAGCTGCCCTAACAAGAGTTCCTCATAGTATAGACGATCCATTAACAACGAACGAGACGAATATCAAGGGTACTTTGTATGTATTGATGGCAGCAAGAGAAAACAATGTGCAGAAAGTCATTTATGCTTCTTCCTCCTCAGTCTATGGTGAAGTACGTACATTACCACAAAAAGAAAACATGCCGACTAATCCTCTAAGTCCTTATGGTTTAACGAAATTAGCCGCTGAGCATTACTGTGAAGTCTTTCGCCAAATCTATGGCCTCAGCACTATCTCTCTAAGATATTTTAATGTTTATGGCCCCAGACAAGATCCCACCTCCCGTTATGCCACCGCTGTTGCCGCCTTTATAGGCAGGATTTCCCAAAACCTGCCCCCGGTGATATTTGGCGATGGCGAGCAAGCCAGAGACTTAACTTTCGTTGAGGATGTAGTTCAAGCGAATATGCTTGCTGCGGAGAGCAAAGCAGAAGGTGTATTTAACATTGGTAGCGGTAAAAGCACCACAGTAAACCAACTTGCTGACTTAATGCTTAGACTGACAGGGAAGAACCTAAAGCCGATTTATCAGAGTGCCAGATTAGGTGATCCCAGGCGCACCTTGGCCGACATTTCCAAGTCTAAGAGCTTTGGTTATGAACCGAAATACAGTTTGGAGGAAGGATTAAGGAAAACCCTCAGGGAGTTTGGATATGAAATATGATTTGGATAAGTCAACGGTATGTGTAGTTGGTCTGGGATATGTTGGCTTACCATTGGCGCAAGCCTTTGCTAGAGGTATGGCAGTCATTGGTTTTGATGTGAGCGAGGAGACAATTCGGGAGGTTAATAAAGCTAACGATAATCCAAATCTCACTCTTACAACTGACCCCAAGCAGATAGGCAGGGCCGATTTCATTATTATTTGCGTTCCAACTCCAGTAACAAAGTCGAAGGAGCCTGATCTATCTTATGTTAGAAATGCAGTCAGTATTACGGCGAAAAATATGAAACGGGGGAGCGTGGTAATACTTGAATCCTCGGTATATCCCGGGGTGACCGAAGACATAGTGAAGCCAATATTAGAGCAGTCTGGGTTTGAATGCGGAAAAGACTTCAAAATTGCCTATTCTCCAGAAAGGGTAAACCCCGGAGATAAAGAACATACTATAGATCAAATAACTAAGGTCGTCGCCGGGATGGACGAGGAGACTACACAGCTAGTGGCTGAGCTTTACCAAAGGGCCGTATCGGATGTTTTTATCGCCAAGAATATCAAGACCGCCGAAGCTGCCAAGATTATTGAAAATGCTCAGCGGGATTTAAACATCGCCTTGATGAATGAGCTATCACTTATTTTTGAAAAATTGGGTATTGATACGGAAGACGTTCTTGATGCTGCAGCTACCAAGTGGAACTTCCATCGTTACTCGCCCGGACTTGTCGGTGGACATTGCATCCCCGTTGACCCTTATTACCTTGTCTATAAAGCCAGGGGACTGGGTTATCACCCCCAGGTTATCCTGGCGGGTAGGGCAATAAATGACTACATGGCCAAGCATATAGCTCAAGTAGCTATAATACTACTAAACAGTGTGGGCAAGGTTATCAAAGATTCCAAAGTATTGATAATGGGGCTAAGCTACAAGGAAAACGTTGCCGATACGAGGGAGGCACCAATAGTTCAGACCATTAAGGAACTTAAGGAATACGGAGTTGATATCTTAGGATATGATCCACTACTTAAGGATATTGAGAGTGAGTTTGGCATAACAGCGGTTAATAATCTAAGAAAGGTTAAAGGTGTAGATTGTATTATCATGGCTGTTGCTCACTCAATTTTCGATGATATCAGGCTTGATGATCTCAAGAGGATAATGGGCAGTAATCCGGTACTGATAGATGTTCGAGCATTTTTCAACAAGGAAGAAGCCCTGGAGAAGGGGTTCCATTATAAGCGATTATAATTAGCCAGGAAACAAAAAACATAATGTGAGGTAAGCAATGAAAATTACCGTGATCGGTGCGGGCTATGTTGGTTTAATAACGGGAGCCTGTTTTGCCAAATTAGGTAACGAAGTTAACATAATTGACATTGATAAGGAAAAACTAGCGGCGATACGTAACCGGAAAGCTCCTATATATGAAGAGGGGTTAGAAAAATTACTGGGCCAAATTAAGCTCAATGTAGGCAGTGATTACCAAATGGTATCATCATCGGATGTGATATTCCTTTGCTTAGGAACTCCGGCAGATGAGACTGGCAATATAGTATTGGATTACCTCGTAGAGGCAACAGGGCAAGTCGCCAAGGTGCTAAAAACAAAAAAGGATTATTGTGTTGTGACTGTCAAGAGTACTGTTGCTCCGGGCACAACCGAGCAAGTAGTTATACCTATTTTAGAAGCATCAGGGAAAAGGGTAGGGGATGGGTTCGGCGTCTGCATGTGCCCAGAATTCTTGCGGGAAGGCAAAGCCATATATGATTTTATAAATCCGGCACGGGTAATCATTGGGGAATACGATCATAAGTCAGGAGATGTTCTTAGCAACTTATATCAATTTGCCAAAGCGCCAATTATGCGTACCGGTTTAAATACTGCCGAGATGATAAAACTGGCGTCTAACTGTTTCCTGGCGACCAAGCTCTCTTATATCAACGAGGTCGGTAACATCTGCAAAAAACTCGGCATAGACGTGTATGAAGTGGCCAAAGGAGTGGGGCTTGATGACCGGATCGGCAGTAAGTTTTTGAACGCTGGTGTAGGGTTTGGTGGTTCATGCCTCCCTAAGGACCTGAAAATGCTGGTTTCAAAGGCAAAAGAAGTAACTTATAAACCAAAGATAATGGAAGCAGTTTCTGATTTTAACGATGCCCAGGCGATAAGGCTCGTTGAATTGCTTAAGAAGCATGTCGCATTAAAGAATTCAACAATAGGTCTTTTGGGTCTGGCATTCAAACCGGATACTGATGACGTCAGGGATTCTAGGGCGATAAAAGTAGTTGAAGCTTTATTACAGGAAGGGGCACTCATAAGGGCTTATGACCCTATGGCGGTCAGTAATTTTCGTAAATTATTCCCTGAGATTGAATATGTTACCCCGGAGGGGGTCATGGGCTCCGATGCCATCCTAATCGTAACCGAATGGGACGAATTCAATCAACTAGATTATAGAGGCAAGGTTGTTATTGATGGACGGAGAATACCCAAGGCGAAAGAGGCAAAAATATACGAGGGGATATGCTGGTAAACGAGAATCGATATTAGCCTAAAGCGGTACAAGAGAAGTATAACTATAGTCATCAACGTTTCAATTTGACCTCCCACTTATATTGTTCTCAAGGTGCTTCATTCAACTCGTAGGTTATTACTGCGCCCACTAGCCGGCACTGGTTACCATCCCATGAATCGTTATAAGCGCGTACGCTATAGCAATTTCGGGAATTATCAACAACGTGATTGCAGGTGGCAACCTTGGATTCGTAGCCTCTTTCGTCAGAGGTGTCTAGTTCGGCTATGGTGAAATCACTGGCTTTGGGAAAGGATAAATATTTAAGGTATACCGAAATATCGCTATCGGAGTTGTCGATGAAAAACACCTGAAATTTGATAATCGTGGCTCCATGTGGCAGCTGTACCGGGGCAACCAGCCCAGCCTCACCGGTTTCGATGAAGACTCCCCATTCTCCACCGGCAGTGTAGTAGTCAACGTTCCGGTCCGGGACGAAGGCTTCAGCTGGGATTGATAAGTAGTAAGTTCGCGGAGAAGAATAACTCACCTTGGTAGTGCTTATTATCCCGTTGACCTTTGTATCTCCGAACACTTCTAATTCAGTAGCCAGATTCTTTTCTCCGATGCTAACATTACCGTTACTATCCACATATACCACATTCGTTGGTGAACCATCAGAGGCATCGAGAGAATGACCATCGCCTACTCCGGGTAGTCCCTGGGGTCCCTCGGGACCGGGGGCTCCCTCAGGCCCGGGTGGTCCTTCAGCCCCGGGTGGTCCCGGGGGTCCGGGTGGCCCCTGTGGCCCCTGTTCTTGAGCACAGGACATGTTCATGCCTATGCTGCCCAAAATCAGGAGTGAGATAAAAATTAAGACCCTTACTGATTTCAATTTACTGAGCATTTTTGCACTCCTTAACATAGTATTTCATTTGCTGGAATTGATATAGCCCATCTAATTTGACTAAAGAGTCCATTTGCTTTTAACAAGAAGGTATCTCAACACGCCGGTTAAGTTGATTAACTCAAAGCTGTGATAAGTCATTTTGTTAAGCAGTTTGAACATATTAGGTCGGCTCAGCAAGGTGTAATGTGCCGTCACCGGGAGTTTCTTAGTCGCCTGACTAAAACATCTAAGATAATTCCTGTGAATATACTCAGCATTCCCATTGTGATAAGCAGCATTGTAACTAAGGCCGTCCCCACCTGTAATATCTGTCTGTCAAAAAGTACCTGGACAACCATGATACCAGCCACAATGCCGAGTAAGATTAGAATTACCCCCAGTAACCCGAAGAATAGCAGTGGTCTCTTTTCCGAGATCATTACCATGATTCTCTGTAAAACTCCGACACCATGCCTTACCGGATTTAAGGTCGAGCCATCTTTGGTGTAGGTAACCGAAATGGATGCTTCGGTAACTTGGAGCCCCTTCTCAGCAGCCCTGGCGATGGTCTCGGCGGATATGGCCATTCCCATCTCCTTGAGCTCAAGCGAGTTAACCGCCTTTTGGGAAAAGGCTCGGAATCCGGATTCGGTATCGGAAAGCTTCTCTCTGGAGAGAATACCCGAAAATAGAGAAATAACCTTCTGACCGAAGCGGCGATAGGTGGGGATATGGGCACTCTGCTTTTTTCGGGAACCGATGACCAGGTCAGCACCTCCAGAAATAGGCTCAATCAGGCGGGGGATATCGTCGGGATTATGCTGTGAGTCAGCATCGAGTAGGATAAAAAGGTAAGCACCCCTTCTTTTTGCCTCGGCGAGCAGGTCCTGAACCGCGGCTCCATAGCCCCTGTTTTGCTCATGGCGGACTACGGTGGCCCCGGCCAATTGGGCGATCTTGGCCGTGTCATCGGTACTACCGTCGTCCAGGACGATCACCTCGTCGGCATGCTTTTTGGCTTTCAGGACGAGGCTGCCAATATACTTCGCCTCGTTGTAGGCTGGCATACCGACTAGAACCTTCGGTTTGGATGACTTGGCCATCATAGCCTCTATATTCCCAGTTTAGCCTATTTTACGAAATTCGGTAAGTAGTTGCAAAGGCTATGGCCAAAATAATTATGGTATGGTTCGGATTAGGTGAGAATAGCCCCGGGAACTATTTACCAAACAGGGTAAATATGACATAATCGGGTTAACAAATTAGACGTGGGGTTGGGGAGAGGATAGCTAGGGCGTTGTCCTCAGGAAGGCTTAATATGAAATCACTTTACGCCAGATTAATCCGCTTTGCCCTGAAATTGACCCTGAGAGCGCATTCCTATACTTATGCGCTGACCAGCTATTTCGGCCGGGAAATTGAGAAGGACGGACTGCACCCCAAACACCGGATTATGAACTACCATAAATTCTTTGTTGATAATGTCGGGGAGAATGATTTGGTTCTGGATATTGGCTGTGGCAACGGCGCCCTGACTTATGATATTGCCCAGAAAGCAAGAAGAGTCGTGGGTATTGATTCCAATGAGCGGAGCATTGAAATAGCCCGGTCTCGCTTTGCCAGAGAGAACATAGAGTTTATCTCTGGAGATGCGTTGACTAGCCTGCCCGATAAGAAATTTGACGTAGTCATTCTGTCAAATGTTCTGGAGCACATAGAAAGAAGAATAGAATTTTTGGTTTCTCTGCAAAAGTGGGCAGCCAAATTCCTGATTCGGGTGCCAATGCTGAACCGGAGCTGGATTGATTTATACAAAAAAGAGCTTGGCTTAGAATACCGTCTGGACAAGGGTCACTTTGTGGAATATACCCTGGAGGCCTTCACAGAAGAAATAGCCAAGGCAGGATTAAGGGTATTAAATTACAGCATTCAATTTGGTGAAATTTGGGCAGTAGTCACACGGGGTAACCATGGCGAAGCAGAGCCTATTAAAGAATAAAACGCTGGCCCTCTTCCTCACCACCGGCATCTCGCTGAAGCAGTGGCACGAAATCGGGATGATAGACCGGGAGGTGGCGATATACAACGAGCTGAGCAAGTACTTCAAACATATCTACTTTCTCACCTACGGCGGGGAGGAGGACCTGGGCTTTAAGGATTATCTGGCGGATAATATCACCATTTTGCCTCGCAAATATATACCCAGTAATCTTTTGTATTCCTGCCTGATGCCTTTTATCTACTTTAGGGTTTTAAGAAGGGTAGATATCCTGAAAACCAATCAGATGCTGGGCTCCTGGGCGGCGGTACTGGCTAAATTTATCTACCGCAAGAAACTGCTGGTGAGAACCGGCTTTATGCTGTCCATTCATTTCAGGAAGCGAAACCCGAAAAGCCGGAAATTGTGGGTTATGAAAGCTATCGAAAAGTTTGCCTACCGCTCTGCTGACGGGATTATCACCACTTCCCCGACGAATTTTGACTATGTGACCAATAATTATCACCCCCGTGGTGTTCATGCCCTCATTCCCAATTATGTTGAGACCGATAGATTCAAACCTATGCCGGTAACCAAGCAAAAGGGGTCAATCTGCTTCGTGGGTCGACTGACCGAGCAGAAGAACCTCTTCGCCTTGCTGGAGGCTTTAGCGGGTCTGCCCTATAATCTCAGTCTTATCGGCTCCGGAGAGCAGGAGGAGGAATTAAAGAGATTTGCCGCCCAGAGTAAGGTCAAGGTTAACTTTCGGGGCAATGTTCCCAACCAGGAGCTGCCTAAAATCTTAAACGAGCATGAATTATTTGTCCTGCCTTCCCTGTGGGAGGGCATGCCCAAAACGCTTCTGGAGGCAATGGCTTGCGGGCTACCGGTGGTAGGGACCAACATTGACGGCACCCGAGACGTAATAAAACATAGCGAAAATGGGATTCTATGTGAGACTGATGCCAAATCAATCCGGGAAGCCATAACTCTGGTGATGGCAGATGAGGCGCTTAAGCAGAAGCTGGGCAGTGGGGCGCGGCAGACCATTGAAGAGGGCTTTTCCCTGAAGAAATTGGTGGCGTGGGAGCTATCGCTTCTGGCGCAGCTATCAGTATAGAGAGTGGCGAAGTGTTTGGAGCGCTGAAAGACAGACTCAATGAATACAGCCGGCGATACCAGATAGACCTTGGCTATGTGATAAGGAATGAATTCTGGGTATATTTCCGGCTGGGTGTTTCTCTGCTTATTGGACTTGGGGTTACTATTGCCTTTGCCCGCCTCGCCCCAAAAGAAGTTTATGGTCAATATACTTTTATACTGGCCATTCTAGCCATTATCTCTCTTTTTTCTATTCCCGGGCTGAATAACGCTGTTCTGCGCTCAACTGCCCGCGGTAATGAAGGTAACTACGAGAAAGCGGTGAAGACCAGTTTTCTATGGAGTCTGCTGGGCATCCCCGCCCTCCTTGGTCTGGGTGCTTATTACTACTATTTCGACTCGGTCGCAATTGGCTTTGGTTTTATGGTATGCAGTGTTTTCTTCCCCTTTATCTATGCGCCCAACACCTGGGACAGCTTTTTGGTCGGCAAAAAGAGATTTGACCTGAGGGCACGATGGGGGATTACGCAGTCGGCGATTATTGCAGTAGCCATAATTAGTGTGCTTTTCCTGAACGCGCAGAATCTGGTTCTGATACTTATTGCCCAGCTGGTGAGCAGTTCCTGTGTGGCTTGCTGGCTTTACTTCAGAAGCCTGAAATATATCGAAAATCAAGTTACTGATGGGGAATGTCAAAAATACGGCTACTTCCTGACTACCACTGCTATCGTCGGAACTATCGCCGATCATATCGATAAAATTTTGATAGGAGTTCTTTTGGGAGCGCAGGACCTGGCGCTTTATGCCATCGCCATTGTCATTCCCATAAGGATAAAGGACCTGTTGAAATCAGCCTGGGCTCCATTTTCGCCCAAGATAAGTGAGCAGGAAATAAGCCTGGGGGAGGTGTGGGGTAAGCTACGGGGCTTGATTCTACCCATAGTGGTAGTTGCTGTGGTTAGCTCTTTGCTATACTGGTTCTTTATAGATGAGGTGGTACTATGGCTGTTCAGTGCCAAATATGTAGAAGCTGGTGACTATGCCAGGCCACTGCTTTTCATGGTATTAATATCCGTGCCGGCTACATTTTGGGGTACGTTTAGCATTGCCCGCAAAAAGACAAAACCGCTGGTATTAGGCTATCATATTTATCCAGCGGTAAAGCTGGCTATCATGGCTGGTTTTATATATCAATGGGGAATCTGGGGGGCGGTCTGGGCGCTAAACATAGGCTGGCTACTGCAAATGCTGCTTATTAGGGTAGGCATTGCTATAGAGGAACGATCTGAGGATTGAAAGTACTATTAGGGTAGCGTGGCATGACTTCTAGTAAAATAAAGAGGGGGGTCTCAAATGGACTGGAAAAATAAAAGGGTGTTGGTAACCGGAATAAGCGGTTTCGTCGGTTCTTACCTGGCCAAGTATTTGCTGGAGCAAGGCGCTACTGTCACTGGCCTGATAAGAAAGAGAGCCGACGGTACCAAGTCCAAGAATATACGCGAAATTGAGGGCAGGGTCAGACTGATAGAAGGGGACATGACTGATATTACCAGTCTGGCTTGGGCACTGGATATATCTATGCCGGAGGTAATATTCCACTTGGCATCTCAGTCATTTGTCCCCCGAAGCTTTACCCATCGGCTGGAGACTTTGCAGATTAATGCCATGGGTACAGCTAATCTACTGGAGGCGATAAGAATAAAGGACTTGGAGCCGGTAATAATTTTCGCTGGTTCCAGCGAGGAGTATGGCTTAGCCCTGAGCTCGGAGAAGCAGTATAGAGAGGCCGAGAAGAAATACGGCGTGATTTACCCCGAGCCGGAAGAAATTCCGGAACTGCCCATCAGTGAGAAAAATCCACTGAGGCCAATGTCTCCCTACGCCGTCAGTAAAATTCAGGGAGACTTTCTGATGAGAAACTACCATTACTGCTACGGGATGAAAACCATTGTTTCCCGCGGCTTCAATCAGGAAGGGGCGGGGAGGGGGATTATGTTCGTAACCTCCGTAATTGCCAGTCAGGTAATGAAGTTGAAGCTGGGGGAAGACAGCAAAATTGTTATTGGCAATGTAAATGTTTTCCGGGACTGGACCCATGTAATGGATACGGTGAAGGGTTATTGCCTGCTTGCCGAGAAAGGTAAGTTCGGGGATGTCTATAATCAGGGCTCGGCAAGGACCAACTCGGTTCTCAGCTATATACTGTTGAGTTTAAAGCAGGCTGGCTGGGATGTGGAGAAAGTAGAAACCATGAAAAATGGCAAGGTCATAGAGAGGCCAGCTGACAAAGAGACCTCTGAGATGTTCGGCGCAAAGTTTGAGATTACGAAAACAGACAAACTACTGCTTCGGGATGAAATAGAGTTCAACATTGAAGACAAGGGCATACAGGTCTATACCGACAAGGGGGTTATCCCGGTGGAGTTTGATTTAAGCCGCTTCAGGCCGGCCGATGTGCCGATATTAATATCAGACACCACCAAAATAAAGAAGCTTGGATTCGGAATACAGCACACCCTGGAAGATATAATAAGAGACCAGCTGAATTATTTCATGGACAAGGGGAATCGAGGATGAAATGAACCCAGCGGCTCTGCTGACCACGGGGTTGGGTTGGCTGAATAATGCCCTAAGTTCCCAGATTAAAGAGCCTTACTGTTTATTGATTTATGTTACCGAATCGGCGGACTGGGTAATCAAGCAGGTTGGCATTGATATTACCCGGTACTTAAACGAGCAGAAATTATTAAAGGCTAGAGCGACCATCACCTACCGTGGCGTCCGTAATCAGATAATCCACTTCGGCTCACGAAACCTCTTTCTGTCAACCAGGGCATATGAGAAGGTAGATACCAGCAACCGAATCGTGTTCAGCTGGTTTCATGGTAGCGAACAGGATAAAAGCCCTTCCAATCTGGCGATGATAAAGGCTCTACCTGAGGCTTCGCAAAAGGCAGATATTGTGCATACCTCCTGCACCATATCAAAGGGAAATTTAATAAAGTGGGGGGTGCCCGCAGATAAAATCGTGGTCGTTCCGCTCGGCATAGACCTCAAAGCCTTCCAGCCGGTTTCAAAAGAGAGAAAAAGTGACATCAGGCAGGAACTTGGGCTACCCAAAGATAAGGTAATTATCGGCTCCTTTCAGAAAGACGGTGTGGGCTGGGGGGAGGGCTTGGAGCCGAAGTGGGTAAAGGGCCCCGATGTCTGGGTAAGAGTAATTGAACAGTTAAAGACAGGATATGACATCTTCGTTTTGCTGGTGGGACCGGCCCGGGGCTATGTCAAAAAAGAACTGGAACGGATTGGTGTTCCCTATAGGCATGTTGTGTTGAGTAACTATCTGGAGATTCCCAAACACTATAATGCTCTGGACCTGTACCTAGTGACCTCCCGCGCTGAGGGTGGTCCCAAAGCGATAGTGGAAGCAATGGCTTGCGGGGTGCCACTGGTCAGCACCAAAGTGGGTATGGCACTTGACATAATAAAAGACGGTCATAATGGCCGGCTAGCCGAAATCGATGATTTAGCGGCACTGACGGAGAGGGCGGGGCACATTATCGGCGACCGGAAATTAGCAAAGCGATTGGCAAGCAACGCCCTGAATACGGTCAAGGATTACTCCTGGGAGAAGATTGCCCGGCAGTATCATGATAAGATTTACCAGAGGTTTATCGGAAGATGAAGGCAAATGAGCTGGACTGGCTTTTTGATTTAAAGGCAAAAGTGCCTCAATTCCTCAACCGGTTGAAGGGGGAAAGTGTACCCGGCTTTTTCGGCTATTCTCTCACCGGGGACCGGTATGACGAAAAGATAGGGTGGGGGTTGGGGAACACTGTCTTTGCCGCCAAGATTTACTACACTCTCAGCCTGCTTAATTTGTTATCGAAAGTTAAACGGGACGAAATGGTCAATTTCATAAAGGGCTTTCAGCAGAGTGACGGCAGCATTTGTGACCCATTAGTATCCGGCAATATCTCACTAAATACCAGATTGCAGGCAGTAAAGAATTTTAATTTTTCCAATTTCCGGGGGCAGCAAACGAAACGGGCTGAAACTAGGCAATCCTTCTCGGCTCTCCGCCTCTTAAAGGCACGCCCCGATTTACCCTATCTAAACATTCCCTATACCCGTGATGGAATTAAGAAATACCTGGCCGACCTAGATTGGGAAAAACCTTACGGGGCGGGGAGTCATTTCAGCCATCTGGTTTTCTTCCTACACTTAAACAGAGAGATGTTCAGTGTTGCCACCGAGTCTGCCGATGATTTGATTGACTATGCCATAAGTTGGGTGAATGACTTTCAATCAGCGCGCGATGGTAGCTGGTATCTGGGAGAAAGCATTATGCCGACGCAGAAGATTAACGGGGCAATGAAGGTCATCACCGGCTTGAAAGCGGTCGGCAAACCGAACTTTAGATACCCGGAGAAGCTAATTGACCTCTGTCTATCCGGCACCACTTTTAACCAGGCCTGCAATAACCTGGATGCAATTTATGTCGTCAATAGTGCCAATGAATTAACCCGGGGTAGCCATCGTCTCAAAGAGATACAGGACTTCGGCTACCGGTGGCTGGCAATCTGCCGGGGGCACTACTTTGCTGACATTGGCGGTTTCTCCTTCTTTAAACATAAGGCGAACCAATACTATTATGGAGCCAAAATAACCGCGGGGCGGGACGAGCCCGATATCCACGGTACAGTTTTGCTCCTGTGGGGCATAGCCCTAGCAGCCAAGATTCTGGGTATAGAGAAAGAATTAGGGTTCAGGGAGTTCATTACTTAAGTGGCTGATAAAAAGCCCAAAATTCACATCTTATATAAATTCATCGAAGGTCCCTGGGGTGGGGGCAATCAATTCCTGAAGGGTCTCCGTGACTATTTTCTTAGCGCCGGCGTTTACTCGGCTGACCCGCAAGACGCCGATGTGCTCATCTTCAACAGTTATCCCTTCGGCAACGAGCACCTGTTTGACCTGGCTTTCAAGCTCAAACGAAAAGAGCCAGATAAAATCCTGATACATAGAGTCAATGGCCCCATATCCTATATCAGGGGCAAGGATGAAATAGTTGACCGGATTATCTTGCGCTTCAATAGCTGTCTGGCGGATGGCACTGTTTTCCAATCGAACTGGAGCCGGGAGAAGAATTATGAAATTGGGGCAGCTAAATCACCCTACGAAACAGTCATCATAAATGCCCCCGATGCCAAAGTTTTTAATCCCAAGCCTCCGAGCTCACTTGAAGGCAGGAAAATCAGGCTGATGGCCACTTCGTGGTCGGCCAATGTCAGAAAAGGTTTTGACATCTATGACTATCTAGACGAAAACCTTGACTTTAATAAATATGAGATGACCTTTATCGGCAACTCCCCGATAGAGTTCAAGAATATCAAATGGATAAGAGCTATACCCAACCCGAAACTGGCCCAAGAATTAAAAAAGTACGATATCTATATCATTGCCAGCAAGAGCGACCCCTGCTCCAATGCCCTGCTTGAGGCACTTCACTGCGGCCTGCCCGCCGTCGCCCGGAAAGATGGCGGGCATACCGAGCTGGTGGGCAAAGCCGGGGTACTATTTGAAGACGGTGAAGAGGCTATCAAGGCGATTGAAAAAGTGGCGCAGCGTTATGAGCACTACCGGCAGCAGATAAATCTGCCGGCGCTTGATGAAGCTGGCGAAAAATACTATCAATTTGCCCAAATGATTCATCAGGACTGTTTAAGCGGTAATTATCGCCCCAAACAGGCGAATCTTTTTGGCAATATGAGGGTAAGGATGAAAATCCTCCAGTGGAGGCTTCAAAAGAGACTACAGAGCCTGAGAATAGGCTTGGGGTGAAGGGGGACTGATGCCGACCTACCGGCGGATGCTGCTGGATAGAGAGCTGGAGCAAGCTAGGAAGTATATGAAGGGCCTGGTACTGGATATTGGGGGTGGCCGGAGGCGGGGAAGCTTCACCGCGCCCGAAACGGCTACCTGGCTGGTTCTGGATAGTAGCCGGGATTTCAAGCCGCACATTTTGGGTGATGCCCAGAGTATTCCCATCCGCTCAAACTGTATAGATTGCATCAAATGCACCGAGCTTCTGGAGCACGTGGAGTATCCGGAAAGGGTAATCGCCGAAATTTCACGGGTTTTAAAGCCGGGCGGAACTCTGCTTCTTTCCACCCCGTTTATCTTTCCCATTCATGGCGACCCGTTTGATTTCCAGAGGTTTACCGACCAGAAGCTGACCCGAATGCTGGAAGATAGCTTTAAAATTATCGCCCTCAAAAAGCAGGGGCTCTATTTTACGGTGCTTGCCTATATGATGAAGCACGCTTATTTAAAATCTGAGTCCAGATTAAAGTATGTCTTGCGCTGGTTTCTCCCCCTGCTTGACCTTATGACAAAACTGGACAATTCCAAAAGCGTCAAGAATTCCAAGTTTATGAGCTCTTTTACTACTGGCTTTTTTATCATCGCCATCAAGAAGAGCCGCTAGCCCTGGTGAGTCTGATGGACAAGAAGAAGGACATTAACCAGATTTTCACCGAAAAGATTACCCTGCACCTGTATCACTACTACTGGCAGGAGCTGGGTCTCAAGGACTGGGAGAACAGAGTCCAAAATAGGATTAACGAAGTCCCCCGCGAGGAGCAGATTTTAAAAACGATAGAATCGTTCACGGGTAGTCTGCGGGCAAAGAAAGTCCTGGTGATAGGTAGTGGCTGGGGGGGTGCCTGTGTAGCCGCCAGAAATCTCGGCGCCGGGGAAGTTGTTGGCCTAGATACGGACGATGACGCTAATGAAATTGCCAACCTGAGAATGCGCTTGGCCGGATATGGGGAATGCTGCCGGCAGGGTAGCGCTGAAAATATGCCTTTCGAGGATAACCATTTTGATTATGTGCACTGCTTTGCTGTTCTGGAGCATGTCAGCGATGTCCCCAAGTCCCTGTCTGAAATGATAAGAGTCACCAAGAAGGGGGGCTTTATTTTTATCCAAGGCCCTAATTACCTCCGACCGGTTGAGAGGCACTATAAAATTCCCTATATACCGCTAATGCCAAGGGCGATGGCGAGGGTATACCTCAGGTTACTGAAACGGCCGCCTAGCTTCATTGATACGGTTAACTACATCTGGCCGGGTAAGGTAAAGCGACTGCTGAGCAATATGGGCAATATTGAAGTCAAGCAGGTTGCCGATGAGTACCGGGCAAAGTTCGCCCAGCTAGGATCCAGCCGGGATGATGACTACGCATTACCGATGGCATTAGTTTCCGATAAAGCAAATGCCGCTCGCCGATTCTGGGGGAAAGCCGTCAATAAATCGCTGGCAACATTCTATAAGACGTGGGACTTTGTATTTGGCACCAAGGAAATCTACTTTTTGATAAGGAAGGGTGGGGGATAGTGGCAGCAGTATACCATGACCGGAAGAACAACAGACTGGTTTACCTGGGTGAGGAAGCTACCCCGGATTTCTGGGATGAGCATTGGCACAGTGAAAATTACCGGGCCAGCATCGAAAAGGGGCGGAATAACCGCTTTATTCTGAATACATTGCGGAAATATATCCCCGACAAAAAGGGAAGAATTCTGGAAGGGGGCTGCGGGCGGGGACAGGTGGTTTACTGTATGCATGCCCATGGCTATGAAAGTATCGGCGTAGACTGGGCTGAGAAAACGGTAGCCAGGACCAAAGAAGTTTTTCCCGAACTTGATGTAAGGGTGGGCGATCTAACCTCTTTACCCTTCCCGGATAACTATTTTGTGGGCTACTGGTCATTAGGGGTGATAGAGCATTTCTGGGAAGGCTACCAGCCTATCTTAACCGAGATGCAGCGGGTATTAATCAAGGGAGGATATGTGTTTCTGTCTTTTCCTTATCTATCGCCGTTGCGCAAAATAAAGATGAAGCTCAATATATATCCTGAGATAGAAGAGCTGACTGGCAAGCAAAAGGAACGCTTTTACCAGTTTGCTCTGGACGGGCGTACTGTCATGGAAGATTTTACTGCCGCCGAGTTTAAACTTTTGGCGAAAAAACCAACCAGCGGACTAAAGGGGTTTAAAGACGAGGTCGTTTTTTTAAAGCCTATGCTGCAGAGATTATTTGATTACAGGGGCAGCAACTTATTGATTAGAGGACTGAGCTACGGCTTGGAAAAGGCGCTGGCCACTTTTGCTGGGCACCAGATATTTATTGTATTCCAGAAAGAGGCTTGATTTTGAGGCAAGAACATGGCTGACCATCCCAAGATAAGCGTGATAATGTCCGTATTCAACGGAGAGAAGTATCTGAGAGAGGCGATAGATAGCATTCTCAGCCAGAGCTATACTGATTTTGAATTTATCATCGTCAACGATGGCTCCACCGATAACTCGCCATCAATAATCAAGAGTTATTCAGATAAGCGAATCCGGTTAATAGATAATGAGCAGAATATCGGCTTGACCAAATCGCTGAACCGGGCAATCAAACAAGGCCGGGGTGAGTATATCGCCCGCCAGGATGTGGATGATATCTCGCTGCCACAACGGCTTGAGGAACAGGTAAAGTACCTTGAGCAGCATCCCGAAATAGTGGCGTTGGGCACCAGTCGCTATGTTATTGATGAAGACGGGAAGATAATGCGCAAAGAGGCGGCTTTGCTGAAGCCGGGCCATAATCTGTTTCAGGCTAACGCTTTCACCCACGGCTCGGTGATGTTCCGCAAGGCGGTTATCGATGAACTGGGCGGCTACAATGAAGTCTTCCGGTACTCACAGGACTATGAATTGTGGCTGAGGGTTGCCCAGCACCACCAGATAAGAAATCTGCCCCAGGTACTGTATAAATTGCGCTCTCATGGCGCCAATATCAGGCTCCAGCACTGGGAGGAAGCAACACTGTATCACCTGCTGGCACTAAAAGTCGCCCGCAACGAGGCAGGTGACCGGATGCTGGCGGCCATCAAAAAGAAGGGGATAAAGAGCCTTGTTTTAGGTAAAAGCGAGGCGGTATTTTTCCATCGAGCAATGGCCAGTCTGGCAGTGCGTCAGGGCAATCTGAAGGGGGCTAGAAAAGAGTATCTAAAAGTGTTCCACCTAGCCCCCTTTGCTATCAAAAATAATGTAAATATTATCGGCTCATATTTGGGGTGGGGGGTGATGCTCAGGATGGGGCGGCTCTATGAAGCAACCAGGAATCTCGGCGTGTATCTGGGAAACCGGTTTGCCCGGTAGTCAGCCCTTGACCAGAAGGGCATCCAGTATCTTGCGGTAGCGTGCCACGGCGGCCTGATAGTTATATTCTTTTTCCACAAGGGCACGGGCGTTGCTGACGATTTCGGCTAACTTGGGGTAGCTCAAGGCTCTGATGATATCCCGGGCGATGCTTTCCGGGGAATTCTCGGCGATGATAAAGCCAGTTTCACCGTCTCTGATTAAATCTGGAATAGCCCCGACAGCGGTGGCTAACACCGGCGTTCCGCAGGCCATAGCTTCCAGGATGATGTTAGGCAAGCCCTCGGAGAATGAGGGTAGAACCACTAATTTCAGCTCATTTAGATACTTCGGGACCTCATCATGGGGAATCCAATCTTGAAACGCTACTTTTGGCTCCAGGCGGTGCGTTTCGAGATATGCCTTAATTACATCTCTTAGCTCACCGCTTCCGGCAATGAAAAAGCTGAGATTTTTCTTTTCAGCCAGCACCGGCTGGATTGCTTTGAGCAGGTTCAGGACTCCCTTTACCCAGCTTAAGGCGCCGATGTAACCGATTGTGTCCTTTCGTTCACTCAATGTTGTTGCTATCTTGAATTCATCAAAGTCAACAAAATGCTTTTGGGCTATGCTGATTTTATCTTTATATTTTTGCAAGCCATGCTCGGTGATAAGCCTCTCTGAGTACATTATGATTTTATCGGCTAAACGGTAGGTGATACCCTGCAAAAGAGCCAGTGCCCTGGCCAGCGGGTCTTTTCGCTCTCTGGCTACCCTTACCCCCGAGCCTGCCGAGACTATGACTGCCGGTTTTCCCAGTAGTTTTGCCGTCAACACAGGCAGTACCAAGCCTTCCCCACTGATAAAGAAAAGCCACTGGTCGACACTCTTTCTCAGACTCATCAATTTGAGGGAAATTTTTACCTGTGTCCCCAGATAATTTAGGGCTCTGGCAAGTACTGCCTTTGCCGCGCCGTGTTCTACCTGGCAGGTGTGGACCTGTGGATTGTCGCTAAAGGCACTATAGCCAGCGCCGCCGGTGATAAGGTAAATTTCACCAGAGAGAGTGAGCAGAATATGGGCCAAATTGCTTAGCGGCAGAACCCCTGCCTCGGAGATGGGAAAAGTGACTATGCCCAGGGTAGACTGTTCTTTCTTCATGTTTATTTCCGGTAACCTATTGTCTCGCCGGTAAGCAGCTCAGGTATATATTCTCTACCTGTTCCGCAATTTTCGCCCAGTTAAACTTCTCCCGAACTAACAATTTACCCCTCTCGGCAAATTTCTGTCTCATCTCCTCATTACTTAACACACGAAGAATAGCCTCGCTTAACTGGTCTTTGTCATAGCCAACAACAAGCCCGGCTTGACCATCAATCATGCCGGCGGCGCCGCAGTATTCGGTAAGAATAACCGGTGTGCCA
>Ga0209427_10002601_pt1 | contig 21203 bp, 13 predicted proteins | sample DeeMarSWOR136_30_FD_187465 | JGI IMG/M metagenome (GOLD analysis project Ga0209427, IMG submission 187465) | Marine sediment microbial communities from White Oak River estuary, North Carolina - WOR-1-36_30 (SPAdes) (version 2) | ecosystem: Environmental > Aquatic > Marine > Intertidal zone >...
CCCTATTGACATGATGGGGGCGTCCAACAAGCTTTGTGGGAAATTGGGTTGCGGGTCTGTAAGACCACCTCCCGACGGCCCCACGATCAAGCAATAACTTATTCAAGTTATTTCTGGGACGTGATACTAGTGGAACGTTTCTTTGCTAAAAGCATGAATATTTCAGAGACCTCATTTTTCAGGAGGCTTTCATGGAAAAACACAAGGTGACCATCGGCCAGCTACGCAGCAAAAAAGAAAAGGGACAAAAGATAACCATGATGACCGCCTACGACTACCCCACAGCCAGGCTTGTAGATGAGGCGGGCATCGACACCATCCTGGTGGGAGATTCCCTCGGCATGGTCATGCTGGGCTATGAGTCCACGGTTCCCGTGACCTTGGATGAGATGGTTCACCACTGCAAGGCCGTAAACAGAGGGGTCAAAAACGCTTTCGTCATTGGGGATATGCCCTTCATGTCCTACCAAGTCAGTGTTGAGAAGGCTGTTGAAAACGCTGGCCGGTTGATCAAAGAGTCTCTATGCGATGCTGTCAAGCTCGAGGGCGGAAGCGAAATGGCCCATGTGGTCAAGGCCCTGGTCACAGCGGGTGCGCCGGTGTGTGCCCACATCGGGCTTACACCCCAAACCGCCACCATGTTGAGTGGGTTCAAAGTGCAAGGTAAGGATGCAGAAGGCGCTGCAAAACTTGTGCAATCCGCCAAGGATCTCGAGCAGGCAGGAGCCTTTATGATCGTCATGGAATGTATTCCCGATCTTCTGGCTGCAAGGATTACAAAGGAGCTCACGATTCCCACCGTCGGTATTGGGGCAGGAAAGGACTGTGACGGCCAGGTCCTGGTCTACCACGACCTGGTTGGCCTATTTGAACGCTTCACCCCCAAATTCGTGAAACAGTATGTGAACTTATCACCGATGATCAGAGACGCGCTCAGCCGGTACAAGAAGGAGGTGGAAGAGGGGTCTTTTCCGGGCACCGAGCACACCTTTGCCATGGACCCCGAAGAAGCCTCCAAAATTTGATCCCATCGCGGGGTGGATTAACAACAACTTAGTAGAGAATTCCGCAAATACAATGAAAGGTTTGTCTCTGCCAGCGGCACAGATTTTGACTGCCAAGATCGGTGAACTGAAACTCCATTATCGAGCAAAAGGACCGTGCGATGAGATACATCAATCTCCGCCCAAGGCGGACGAGCAACTTGCCCATTCGCGGTACCTGCCCGCCAGTGCCAGGCGTTGGCAGGCAAGTCTCCCGCGAATGGGCAAAAACTCTCTTCTCCGCGCCCTCCGTGGCTCTGTGGTAAACCCTTGTCGCCTCTGGCGCCGCCGAAGGCGGGTAAACCAAGTTTTGTGACCTTGTGAAAAGCCGTACTTAGGAGCGTAAATATGGAGTTCTTGGTGGTGGGCGCGGGTGCGATGGGTTGTCTTTTTGCTGCTCGCCTTCGCAGGGCAGGTTTTAAGGTTGAGCTCTACGAGAAAATTCAAGCCTTGGCAAAAACCATCCATGATAAAGGCATCGAGGTGGAGGGAATCGGCGGCAAGTACAACGTGAAGGTGCCCGCATTCGCTGAAAACCCGCCTCTCCAAACGGATGTGGTCCTTCTTTGTGTGAAATCACCGGACACCCAAGAGGCCGCCAAGACCGTCAGATCCTGGCTAAAGCCTGAGAGCCTGATTCTTACCCTTCAAAATGGCTTGGGAAATGTGGAAATCCTCCAAAGGATCTTTGGGCGGGAAAGGGTGTTGGGTGGCGTTACAGCTGAAGGGGCCACCGTGTTGGGCCCTGGGAAAATCAAACATGCTGGTCAAGGGGAGACGGTCATCGGGCCGGCTCGCGAAGCCGACAACCGCGTTAAGGGTCTGGTCTCCGCTTTCAACCAGGCCGGCTTCCGGGCTAGAGCCGCCCATGACGTGGATCAATTCATATGGGGCAAGCTCATTGTCAATGTGGGTATCAATGCCTTGGCTGCCCTCACCAAGCTGAAAAACGGCCGTTTGCCCAAAATCGAGGGCACCCGCATGATCATGGCACAAGCCGTCGAAGAGGCTGTAGCGGTTGCACGCGCCAAGGGCATTGAGCTGCCTTACGCAGATCCTCTCGACCGTGTTGTGGCCGTTTGCCATGCCACCGCTGAAAACGTGGCATCCATGCTCCAGGATGTGCTCCATGAAAAGACAACAGAAATAGAGTTTATCAACGGGGCTATACTTCGTGAGGGCAAGGCCCTGGGCATAAGCACGCCCGTCAACGCCATCCTGACCGCCCTCGTGCGGGCCATTCAAGAAACTTACCCAGAGAGGGTTTAAGTTCTTGCGGTAGAGCGTCGAAACTTGTTACTGGAGCGCTTTCATGGAAAGGGCAGAAAACAGAGCGTTTCATTGGGCCTGGATCGTTCTTGCCACCTGCTTTGTCAATCTTTTTATCAACTACTCTGTCCGCCTCGGGTACGGGGTCGTCTTGCCCGAAATGATTCGCACCCTTGGTTTCAGCCGGACGGCGGGCGGATCTATTTACAACAGCTACCTCCTCTGTTACCTCGCCATAACGCCATTTACCGGTTACCTTACTGACCGCCTCGGGGCCCGTCGCGTCATCACCACATGCAGCTTCATCCTCGGTGTCGGCGTCCTTTTGATGGGGACCATCACCAATCTCTGGATGGCTTGTTTGTTCTACGCTATCGTCGGGCTTGGCGCGACAGGCATGTGGACACCGGTCCTCACGGTGGTCCAGCGCTGGTTTTCTCCCCACAAAAGGGGACTTGCTCTGGGGATTATGTCCACGGGCTACGGCTTGGGTTTTGCCACCATGGGGGCCGCCTTCCCCTGGATTGTCCACCATTTCAGCTGGCGCCATGCATGGTACTTTCTTGGAGCAGCCGCTTTGGCCATGGTGTTTGCAAACGGCTTTCTTCTGAGGAGCGATCCGGAAAGCGCCGGTTTCAATCCATGGGGCCATAGAGAAGAGCCTTCCGACCTCGGTTCCGGGAGTGCGCAAACCCCCACCCAACGTACACCGCTGCCTGTGGTTTTCAGGGAGATCAAGTTCTGGCTCATAGGCTTTTCCTATTTTTCCATTGCCTACAGCCTTTACGGCATTACCACATTCATGGTGGACTATGCCAAATACCAACTGGGCATGCCCATGGAAAAAGCAAGCCTCCTTGCCACAGTCCATGGCTTTTCCCAGGTTCTGGGCGTTTTGACGATCTTGCCCCTTTCCGATCTTTTGGGTCGAAAAAAGACCATCATCGTGTCCAATACGTTTATCGCCGCCTCCTTGTTCAGCATCCTCTTTACCGGCAGTTCCTGGACCATGCTCTTCGTCTTTGTGGGCGTGCTCGCTCTCTTTTACGGTGCCACCTTCCCCATTTACGGCGCCTGCGCCGGGGATTATTTCCCTCGGGACGTAATGGGCACCGTCATCGGCGCGTGGACCCCTTTCTACGGCATCGGGGCCATATTGTCCCATTGGATCACCGGGTATTTGCGGGATTCAACCGGGACGTACAACCAGGCCTTCCTGATCCATGCCGCAGCAGCGGTGATGGGGCTTTTCCTCATTCTCTTGGTGAAAGCAGGCAAATCAGAACAAACCTAGCCGCGGTTCATCACCTATCCCCTCAGCCACATTTTTCCTTGACAATAACCCTGCCGCCTTTCTATAAGTTCAGTCTGTTAAACCCTTGCCTGCTAAGCCCCACCGCACATCTTGCAGGCTGCGTCCGCTCAAATACGTCAGACCGGACCCCAAAAGGGCAAATCTGATACGTAGAGGATGATGCAAGCCCAAGCCCTTGCGAATGAGCCGGCTGGTGATTCCTCGCTTTGAAAAAGACAACCCTTGCATAAGATGGACTGAACGATGACAAAAGAACTCCAAAAAACGCTGAAGAGTTACGGGCAGGACCGCGACAGCTTGATACCCATTTTGCAGTCGGTCCAAGAGAAATTTGGATATGTTTCCGAACAAGCGGTGACTGGGATCGCGAGTTACCTCAATATCTCTGAAAGCACCATCTACGGCGTAGCCACATTCTACACCCAGTTCCGATTCACGCGGCCCGGAGACCACATCATTCGCGTGTGCCAAGGGACCGCGTGCCATGTCCGAGGCGCCCAAAGGATCATGAACGAGGTGGTCAAGCATCTGGGCATCAAACCGGGTGAAACAACGCCTGATTACAAATTCAGCCTGGAGCGCGTGGCGTGTTTTGGTTCTTGTGCGCTGTCGCCGGTGGTGGTGGCTGATAATAGAGTCTACGGCAGGATGACAGCACAGAAAACCAAGCAGGTCTTGAAGGAGATGGAATGAAATTCGAAGCCATTCAACAAAAAGCAACGGATCTGTGGGAAGCATTCAACCGGCTGGATAAGGCGAGAGTCCTGATTGGGGGAGCGACATGCGGGCGGGCCGCTGGGGCCATGCAGGTCTGGCACCGAATTGCGGAGGAACTCGAAAAACGCCGTGTTGAAGCAGACATCGTTGAAGTGGGCTGCCTGGGCATGTGCTACTCCGAGCCGAACGTCGAAATAGGGCTACCCGACGGGAGGCGCATCCTTTACCAGAATGTGACCGAGGAGACCGTCCCTGAACTCGTGGACCGATTCATTCTCAAAGGTGACCCCTGCCTTGAATACGCCTTGTGTTCTTTTGGGGATGTGCCTGTGGAGGGACTCATCCGGTTCAACGATCTCCAAATGATCAAGCCCCAGGTACGGGTGGTATTGCGAAACGCCGGGATCATAGACCCGACTAACGTGTATCACTACATTGCCAGGGGAGGATATGCCGGTCTGTACAAGGCCCTCCGAATGAAACGCCTAGAAGTCTGCGAAACGATCAAGTCCTCCGGCCTCAGGGGGCGTGGCGGTGCCGGGTTCCCCACGGGGCTGAAATGGGGCTTTGCCCTCGCGTCAAAAAGCGATCTCAAGTACATGATCTGCAACGCCGATGAAGGAGACCCCGGCGCCTTCATGGACCGGGACGTGCTGGAAAGCGATCCCCATGCCGTACTGGAAGGGCTCACCATCGGGGCATATGCCATCGGGGCACGCCAGGCCATCGTGTATGTACGCGCTGAATACCCCCTGGCCATCGATAGGATTCGCAACGCGATTGATCAGATGAAGGGATTGGGATTCTCCGGACCTCATGTGATGGGATCTGACTTCGACCTCGAAATAAAGATCAAGATGGGCGCCGGGGCCTTTGTCTGCGGCGAGGAGACGGCCCTTATGGCCTCCATCGAGGGGAAACGGGGCATGCCGAGACCCCGTCCGCCCTTCCCGGCTCAGGCCGGTCTCCACGGCAAACCCACAAACATCAACAACGTGGAGACCCTGGCTAATGTATCCGAGATCATGAACCGGGGGCCGGAATGGTTCGCCGCTTATGGCACCGAAAAGAGCAAGGGCACCAAGACCTTTGCCCTGGCCGGCAAGATCAATCGCACCGGGTTGATCGAGGTGCCCATGGGCATCACCATCGATGATATCATATTCAATATAGGAGGCGGAATTCCGGATAACAAGAAATTCAAGGCCATTCAGACAGGCGGGCCATCCGGCGGTTGCATCCCCGCGGAGATGTCCGACCTCAAAGTGGACTATGAAGAGCTCGCCAAGGTGGGATCCATCATGGGGTCGGGGGGGATGATCGTCATGGACGAAGACTCCTGCATGGTGGATGTCGCCAAGTACTTTGTCGGGTTTACCCACAGTGAATCATGCGGAAAGTGTGTACCGTGCCGGATGGGGTCACAACACCTCCTGAAGATGCTTACGGAGATAACCGAAGGCAAAGGCGACATGAGCTATGTGCGCAGACTCGAAAAGCTCTCCCGCACGGTTCAGTCGGGCTCTTTATGCGGCCTTGGCCAGACCCTGCCCAATCCCGTGATGAGTGCGCTGCGCTATTTCAGCGATGAATTCGAGGCCCATTTGAGACAGAAAAGATGTGACGCCCTCGTCTGTAAAGGCCTCGTGTCCTCTCCCTGCCAGTATACCTGCCCCATCAACCAGGATGTGCCTTGTTATATGGGCTACATTGCCCAAGGGCGTTTCGATGACGCCATCAGGGTGATCCGAATTGAGAATCCTTTTCCCGGCATTTGCGGACGGGTCTGTCCTCACCCCTGCGAGAGCAAGTGCGAGGCAGGCAAGTACGGAGACCCCATCGCGATCCGGGCCTTGAAGCGTTTTGCCGCGGATTATGAGATGAAACAGGGAATTAAACCTCATAGGGCGGAGGTCCGGTACGACGCAAAAGTAGCCGTCATCGGATCGGGCCCTGCCGGACTTTCAGCCGCTTACTATCTAACCCTCGAGGGCTACCCCTGTACCGTCTTCGAAGCCCTTCCCTTGCCGGGCGGGATGCTTGCCGTGGGGATCCCGGAGTACCGGCTGCCCAGGGATGTGCTCGACTACGAGATCGACTACATCAGGAAGACCGGCGTTGAGATAAAGACAAATCATGCCTTGGGGAGAGATTTCACCATCGAAGATCTCTTCCGGCAGGGCTACAAAGCCGTATTTCTGGCTACTGGGTCCCACAAGGCCCTGGAATTGGGCATCGAAGGGGCCGACCATCCTGCGGTGCTTCCCGGTGTCCGATTCCTCTTCGACGTCAATCTTCACAAAGAAATCAACCTGGGGGAGCGGGTTGCCGTGATTGGCGGCGGCAACGTGGCCATTGACTCGGCAAGGTCTGCAGTTCGTCTCGGTGCGAAGGACGTCTTTATTCTCTACAGGCGCTCCCGTGAAGAAATGCCCGCCCTGTCCGAAGAGCTTGAGCAGCTCGAGGAAGAAGGGATCAAGATCAGATTCCTGACCGCTCCCAAACGGGTGGTTTCCAGCGGGGACGGGATTACGGGTCTGGAATGCATTGCCATGGAACTCGGGGAGCCGGATGCAAGCGGCAGGCGAAGACCGGTGCCGATCCAGGGTTCTGAGTTCATGATAGAGTGCGACAATGTCATCGCCGCCATCGGGCAAACCTCTGACCTGAACTTTGCCCAGGACGAGGCGTTGAACGTAACCCGCCGGGGAACCATTGCGGTCGATGAAGAGACTGACCTTTGCGAAAAAGAGGGCGTCTTCGCCGGCGGCGATGCAGTGACCGGCCCACTGAATGTGGTGACCGCAATTTTTCACGGAAAGCTATCGGCAAAGGGGATCCATCAGTATCTAAGTGGCCATGAGGTTTCGCGGCATTATCGGCCCGTCCGGCCTGCGGAGGTGGTGGCGCCTGTGGAGTTGACCGATGAGGAGATCGAACGGCTGGCGAGACCGAGCCTCCCCCGTAAGCCGGGACAGCAAAGGATCCGGAGCTTTGTGGAAGTTGAGGAATGCCTCTCCGAGGAACAGGCTGTGCTGGAGGCAAAGCGGTGCCTGAGATGCGACCTGGAAACCCAATTCGAAATGCAATAGACCCTGATCGATACTCACTGAGGGATGATCAAAATCTACCAAAGAGAGAACGAGAATAATGAACCAAATCCAATTGACCATTGACGGCCAACATCTAAAGGCCCAAGAGGGCGAGACGGTTCTGGAAGCAGCACAAAAGGCGGGCATAGACATCCCCACATTGTGCGCCCATCCCGCCCTCGAGCCGTACGGCGCATGCAGGCTGTGCATCGTAGAGATTGAAGGCCTTCGGGGAAACCCCACCTCCTGTACCACGCCGGTCGCCGACGGTATGGTGGTGCACACCAAGACCGATGAAATCCTCGAGACGCGGCGCGAGATCCTCAAGCTCCTCTTGAGCGGCCATACCAGCCCTTGCCTCGTCTGTCTCCATCGCGAACCCTGCGAGAAATACCGCCCCCGACCCTTCAAGACAGGCAAGGCGACCCGTTGTGTCTTTTGCAGCAACCGGGATACGTGCGAACTCCGCATACTCGCGGATCAATTCGGCATCGACGACCTTGAAGTGCCGATTCTTTACAAAAACTTGTCCCTGGAGCGTAACGACCCTTTTATGGACCGCGACTACAACCTGTGTGTCCTTTGCGGGCGGTGTGCGCGAATCTGCGAGAAGATTCACGAGACGGGAACCATCGACTTTGTCAAGCGGGGTAAAGACTCGCGCATCAGCACTGCTTTTCACAGAGCCCACACCGACACCAATTGCCGTTTCTGCGGCGCCTGCATAGACATATGCCCCACCGGTGCGTTGTCGGACAGGTTTGCAAAATGGTACGGTGCACCGGATCGGGTGCAAGAAACCACGTGCGTGCTTTGCCCCCACGGCTGTTCTGTTGGCATGAAAATCAAGGACGGCAAAGCCATAAGCGGCAGTATGACCGCCTTTACGAGAGAGGCCCGAATCTGCGCCGTGGGACGCTTCGTCTTGGCACAACTCCTCGACAATCCCATGAGAATGCTCTCCCATCAAATCCGGGTCAAAGACGGCCTCATCAAAGCGGATTACCAAGACGCCGTGGAAAAGGCGGCAAACCTATTGGGCCCTTATAGGGGAGACCAGTTTGCTCTCATTGCGGATTCAGCAGCCCCTCGAGAGGACCTCTTCATGCTCCGAAAATTCACCAAAGAGGTCATGAAATCGGATCACTTCGCTCTCGCCAAAGCAGACGGAGACAAACTTGAGATCGAGCCGGCTTCTGTGGTGCAGGCCATCAAGAAGGGCTCCGTGAAGGCCCTCTACACCTTGGGTGAGTTCCTCGGTGAATCACACCTCAAGAAACTCAAGGCCCTGATCGTCTCGGACCTGTTTCCTTCCCGGACGGAAAAGATGGCGGATGTGGTTATTGCCGCTGCGGCCTTGGCTGAAGCAGAGGGGACTTTTCTCAACGCGGATGACAAAATCAAAACCCTATCCGCTGCGGCAACGCCCCCCAACGGGCTGCTGCCTGACTGGAAAATTGTTTGCGACATCGCCAAGAAGATGGGGACCTCATCAGGATTCAGCTTCAGGAAGGCATCCGGGATTAACCGGGAACTCAAAAAGCAAGGGTTTTCACAGGAAGCACCGAAAGCGCCCGACCCGTCACCCCTCGAAGATGTGAGCGCCCTGCCCCGCCTTTACAGGGGGCATCATCTGAGTGACATCGTATGTGCCATGCGGAGCCTTTTTCATGCAGAGGAACAAGAGGCGGTGGCCGCAGAGGGCGAGGAAGAAAAACCCTTCAAGATCGTCGAAAAGGTGGAGCTTGTTCCGAACACCCACATGGTTACTGTCCATGCGCCGATCATTGCGGAGAAATGCCAGCCCGGACAGTTCGTGATCGCCATGGTGGACGAAACGTCGGAGCGCATCCCTTACACCATATCTGACTTTGATCGTGATAAAGGCACCATCACCATGGTCACTCTGGAAGTCGGCCGATCCAGCCGCGAACTGGCCGACACACGCACCGGAGAGCATCTAGCCCACCTCACCGGGCCTTTGGGCAAACCGTTGGAGGTGAAGAAATACGGTACCGTGGTCTGCGCCGGCGGGTGTTACGGTGTCGGCGCCATACTCCCTATTGCCAGGGCGATGAAAGAGGCGGGCAACAAGGTCATCTGCATAGAGGAGGCGTCCAGCCACTATCTCCTTCACTGGCAGGACAAGCTTTCCGAGAACTGTGATGAACTGGTTATCGTAACAAAAGACGGCTCCGCAGGCTTGAAAGGCGGCGTGCAGGAAGCCATCTCCATGTTGGTTGACAGGGGCGAAAAAATTGACCAGGCCTATATTATCGGCTGCACCTTTATGATGATGCTTGTGTGTGAAGTGACCCAAGAGTTAGGCATTCCTACCCAGACGGCCATGAACCCCCTCATGCTCGATGGCACCGGCATGTGCGGGGCGTGCCGGGTCACTGTGGGGGATGCCACCAAGTTTGCCTGTGTGGACGGCCCCTTCCTGGATGGCTTGATGATCAACTGGATCGAATTAATCCAAAGGCAGGCTGCTTTTAGAAAAGAAGAAGTTGAAGCCATGCCCCAAGAGCCGGCGGCCATGCATGAGCACGGCCCTGGCCATGCCTGCATGAGGGCATGAGGGACTGAATCCGCTGAATTTGTAGTGATGGAGTCATGGAGTACTGGAGTGATGGTCGACGTGACAGGGGAACGATGGAATAGTGGAAGAATGGAAAAATGGGTCCTTAAGGCATCCCATCTCTTTTGACCCAACATTCCAACCTTCCATTATTCCAGTATTCCTTTGTTCTATGGCTGCGGTACTCCAATGCTCCAGCACTCCAGGAACACTTTAGTGGGAAGACCAGCTTTGGCCGTACATTGCACATATGGTCTTCCAGCACCTTTTATAGCTTAGGAAAGCCTATGGACCCAAAAGAGAGAAAGAAAATCCCAAGGCAGAAGATGCCTGAGCAGGATCCGAGAAGGCGGAGGCACAATTTCGAAGAGGTACCCTATGGCTTTACCGAAGAGCTTGCCATAACGGAAGCGAAACGGTGCCTCAAATGCAAGAAACCGCTTTGCATGACCGGTTGTCCGGTCAACATCCGAATTCCCGAGTTCATCAAGCTGATCGAAGAAGGCAAGTTCATCGAGGCAGCCTGGAAGCTCAAAGAACAAAATGCGTTGCCTGCTGTTACAGGCCGCGTCTGCCCCCAGGAATCGCAGTGTGAGGCAAAGTGCATCCTTGGGAAAAAGGGGGAGCCCGTTGCCATCGGGCGCCTCGAACGGTTTGCCGCCGATTTCGAGCGCATCGCCGGTGACATCCAACTGCCTCAGCTGCCCGAGCCCACGGGGAAAAAGATAGCCATCATAGGCGCCGGGCCTGCCGGCCTGACCGTAGCGGGCGATCTGATTAAGCTCGGGCATAAAATTACCATCTTTGAAGCCCTTCACGAACCGGGCGGTGTTCTGGTCTACGGGATTCCGGAGTTTCGATTGCCCAAAAACATTGTCAAGGCTGAAGTGGACTATCTCAGAAGGCTGGGCGTGGACATCAAAACGGACTTTGTGGTGGGCAAGGCCCATACGGTGGATGAACTTCTGTCAAACGGTTACGATGCCGTCTTCATTGGCACCGGTGCCGGACTTCCCATCTTTATGAACATCCCGGGAGAAAACCTTGTGGGCGTCTACTCAGCCAATGAATACCTCACAAGGTCGAACTTGATGAAGGCCTTTCGATTCCCGGAATACGGAACCGCCCCGGTCAGAAGCAAGAAGGTGATCACCATTGGCGGCGGCAACGTGGCCATGGACTCGGCCAGGACCGCCATGAGACTTGGCGCGGAATCCATCATCGTGTACAGGAGAAGCCGCGCTGAAATGCCGGCAAGGGCGGAGGAGATTCACCACGCCGAAGAAGAAGGGATTCAGCTCATGATCCTCACAAACCCTGTCCGCATCCTTGGCGATGACCAAGGCAGGGTGAAGGCGGTGGAATGCATTAGGATGGAGCTGGGCGAACCCGATGCCTCCGGACGCCGAAGACCGGTACCCATCGAGGGAAGCGAGTTCATCATGGAATGCGACACAGTTATTCCCGCCCTGGGGAATCGACCCAACCCACTCATCCCCATGACCACCCCCGCTCTCGAAACCACCCGCTGGGGGACACTTGAAGCGGATCCGGACACCCTTGAAACAACTATGAAAGGCGTATTTGCAGGGGGTGACATCGTCACAGGCGCTGCCACGGTCATCTCCGCCATGGGGGCCGGAAAAACAGCCGCAGCCAGCATTCACGAATATGTCACGACCGGCAAGGTAACCAAACCGGAAAAAAAAGAGGAAAAAGAAAAAAACACCGAAAAGACCTGATGCATGCGCTAAACAGGCCTTCTTGATAAAACGCCCGCCGTGGGATGATGTGCCCCGGCGGGTTTTTTCCTTTCCGTAACATTTTGCTGCTTAGTTGCGTAATTAACAGTGTCATTTCGAAGGAACGAAGTGACTGAGAAATCTTTTACGACACAAGAGAAGCTTTCTTCAGGAGTTCACTCTGTCTTCGACCCTGAGCCTCAGACAGAAGGGAGGTACTCGAAGGGGTCGAAATGACATCACGCGGAGTTCCGCAAGTGAGTACTATCCATATAGCAGATAGGTGAGAGTCTTGGGCATGGGGTTCTGTTCTCAAAAACGTAGATTCATGCCCCTTATTATGCTGATTAAAAGGGTGGCAGAAACACCTTTTCCCGGTAATACTTGAGCTCCTTTATGGATTCCTTAATATCGCTGAGGGCACGGTGGGCCTTTTTCTTTTTATATGGGGGCAGGGAGGGGTACCATCTTCTGACCAATTCCTTGATCGTACTCACATCGATGTTTCGATAATGAAGAAAAGCCTCCAGAGCGGGCATATGTTTGATGAGGAACCGGCGATCCTGCCAAACGGAATTTCCGCACAGGGGAGATTCCCCCGGCTTGCAGTGCAGGGAAAGAAACTTCAAGCTCGCCTGCTCGGCTTTCTGGCAGTCGTATGAGGCGGTTCTGACCCGCTCCAAGAGACCTGACGCGTCGTGATGGGACCTGCTCCAAGCCTCCATGCCCAGGAGGGTGCTTTCAGGGTGCTTTATGGCGATGTTCGGGCCTTCAGCCACAATGTTCAGAGTGCTATCGGTTACAATCGAGGCGATCTCTAGAATCACGCCCTCATCTGGGTCAAGACCGGTCATTTCCAAGTCTATCCATATGAGATGACTGCCCAAATCAGTCCTCCTGAAAAAGGTTAGGGTCTCTGAAATATAGGGAAAGCGGCCCCAGGTGTCAAAAGAAAACCAGAGGAAAAAGTTTGATATTGGGGTGTCCAGCGGCTATATTGACCACCCTAGGCACCACCAACAAGGAGGCAAGGGCATGGAACTCAAAGGAAAAAAGGTCATTATTCTGGTGGAACAAATGTATAATGACCTGGAATTCTGGTATCCCTACTACAGACTGAAAGAGGCCGGTGCTGAAGTTACCATTGTCGGCTCCGGGACTGAGGTGACCTATACAGGAAAATCGGGCATTCCTTGCACTGTGAATACCGAGGCTAAGAAGATTTCTCCCGCCGAGTTTGATGGCATGATTATCCCGGGCGGATATGCCCCGGATCACATGCGGCGCCATCCGGCTATGGTCGCCTTGGTGAAAGGCTTTTTCGCGGCCGGGAAAGTGGTGGCGGCTATTTGTCATGCCGGCTGGATGCTTGCTTCCGCTGATATCTTGAAAGACCGCACAGTGACCGCCTTTTTTGCTATCAAAGATGACCTGATACATGCCGGCGCGAACTACGTGGATCAAGAGGTGGTGGTCGACGGGAAACTGATTACAAGCCGGAAACCCGATGACCTGCCTGCTTTCATGAAAGCCGTCATTGCAACGCTCTAGTCGAATAGAATTGGACTGGATGGGAGTCGTGCTCGTGCGCGTAATCGTAATCGACTTGTCGAGAAACTCAAGGGCGTGGGACTCTTCGAGTACGATTACGACCACGGCTGCACTGAGCACGAGCACGATTCCGGGCTCTTGTCACTTTGAGCGACCGTGACAAACCGGACTTCGCCTGTCGCAGCGAAGCGAACCTGCCTGAGGCAGGTAAAGATTCCGCTCGCGGGGCCCGTCCCGGTCCGGTGCCGGCCGGGGAAGGCGAGGGGTTTCCACCATCCTTTAGGGAGACACCGGTTTCGTTCTCTTAAAGGAGTAAGCATGAATAGGTTGTTGTATCACCAATTAAAAAAAAGGGCTCTCAGCCTTCTAAATCTTATGAAATAAATGTTATTTACTATCTTGACATTTGTATGGCTCTAAATTATAGTTAATTGATATTAACTGAATTATAATTAGCTATGCCTGGGTGATTTTGTTGTTTCTCCAATTATTTTGGAGAGATAACGAACCCTTATCCTACCGCGGGGGCGGAGGTACCATTGTGGACTCTTTCTTAGCGGTCTCTGGCTAAAGCTTCTCGAATTATAACTGAAAAACGAAACGAGAGTGCTGACATGATCAGGCGCTATACGCGCCCCCAAATGGGGCGAATCTGGGAGCCCGAAAATCTATTTGCCAAATGGCTCGAGGTGGAAACTGTGGCCTGTGAAGCCATGGCGGAGGAGGGCCTCATTCCCAAAGAATCCTTAGAGACCATTCAAAAAAAGGCGTGCTTTTCCGTTGACCGCATCCTGGAAATCGAGGAAGAAACCAAGCACGATGTCATCGCCTTTCTCACCAACGTGGCCGAGTATGTCGGCCCCGATTCGCGTTTCATCCACATGGGTCTCACGTCCTCCGATATTCTGGACACGAGCTTTGCCATGCTCCTCAAGGAGGCCATGATCCTGATCATAGAAGGGGCCAAGGGCCTCATGGAGGCCATCAAAGACAGGGCCTTTGAACACAAATACACCGTGATGATCGGACGCTCCCATGGCATACACGCCGAGCCCATTACCTTTGGTTTCAAGCTGGCCGTGTGGTATGGGGAAATGAAGCGGAACTTGCGAAGGCTTGAGGCAGCCCGGGAAGTCATCAGCTACGGGAAGCTGTCCGGTGCGGTGGGGACCTTCGCGAATGTCCCGCCCAGTATTGAGGCCTATGTCTGCCGAAAACTGGGGCTAAAACCGGCCGAAATCTCCACGCAGATCCTTCAGCGGGATCGACATGCCGAGTACTTCACCGCTTTGGCCATCCTTGCGGGCACCATGGAAAAAATCGCCATTGAAATTCGCCATCTCCAGAGAACCGAAGTCCTTGAAGCCGAGGAGGCGTTTGAAAAGGGCCAGAAGGGATCCTCCGCCATGCCGCATAAGAAGAACCCTGTCGGATCTGAAAATATTGCCGGCTTGGCCCGCCTCGTTCGATCAAACGCCATAGCCGCCATGGAAAACATGGCCTTGTGGCATGAGCGTGATATCAGCCATTCCTCTGTGGAGAGGGTCATTGGGCCAGACAGCACCATATTGGTGGACTTCATGCTTCATCGGCTCACGGGCATTATCAAGGGCCTGGTGGTTTACCATGGGCGGATGACCGAAAACCTGAACAAACTGAAAGGACTCATCTTCTCTCAGCAACTCTTGCTCAGGCTGAGCCAACTCGGAATGACCCGCCAGGCCGCCTACGACATCGTGCAGAGAAACGCTTTCAAGGTCTGGGAGACGGGCAAAGACTTCAAAAGCCACCTCTTGGAAGATCAAGAGCTCATGGGCTATCTGAGCGAGAAGGACTTGGACGAAATATTTGGTATCGACTACCATCTCAAATACGTGGACGAAATATTCAACAGGGTTTTTGCATAGAGCTTGAAGAGGCTTCATCCCCACTTTTCTGATCGACTTGTTGAGAAAAAACACGTCAAAGGAGAGGTCATAAAACCGATGAGAGCTGCCAACGTTTTTCGTCTTAACCCAGTCCTTTTTGGTTTCATCCTCTTGTTATTGCTGACTGTTCCCCATTCGAACGACATCGGTGCTGCACCGGCCAAGAACCGAATTGTGAAATCCGGCCTGGTCCCCGCGCCTCTGCTAAAATGGCCGGATAAGGGTTCTGAGTATGCGGTGTTGGTCGACAAATCCCTTCAAAAGGTTTTCGTCTATCACAGGGACAACCTTTTCGATCCGGTAAGAACATACACCTGTTCAACCGGCGAAAACGACGGGCCCAAATCGCGGCAGAACGATCGGAAGACCCCAGAGGGCATTTACTTCTTCACTCGGACCTATGAGCAGAGGTTTCTCGCCCCCATTTACGGCGTCAGAGCCTTTCCCATCGACTACCCCAACGAAATCGACAAGAAGGAAGGCCGAGACGGTTACGGGATCTGGTTTCACGGGACCAATAAACCCCTGAAACCGAAGGACACCAACGGCTGCATCGTCCTGGAAAACCATGACATAGAGGACCTTACCTATTTTATCGAATTGGCAGACACCCCTGTCATTATAAGCGAAAAAATAGAGATGATCGATCCAGACACTTTGAAAACGGAAGCCACGGCGCTGGAACTCATTGTTGAATCCTGGAGAGCGGCCTGGGAAGAAAAGGAGATCGCCGCCTATATGTCCTTTTACAATTCCCGTTTCAGGTCGTCCGGAATGGACTGGGATGAGTGGAAGGTTTATAAGACCCGGCTGGCGGAAAGATACGAAGACATCCGTGTGAAAGTTAACAACCTTCGCTTGCTGAGAAACGACGGCCTCGTCCTCGCCAAGTTCGAGCAAGTGTATGAAACCCCCACCTTTCACAGCCGGGGTGAAAAGAGTCTCTTCCTTCGCCAAAACAGCAAAGAATGGAAAATCGTAGGAGAGTTTTTCAAGAGCGCGGCCATCAAGCGCTTGCCCGCCGAGAAACCGCCCCCGTCTCCCTCTGACCAGATCAGAGCTCTGTTAGAATCATGGGAAAAAGCCTGGGAGGAACAAGATCTCGAGACCTATATTTCTCATTACGATACCGGTTTCCGGTCTGGAGAAATGGATCTGGAGGCATGGAAAAGCTACAAGCAGCGATTGAACCAGAAATACCGCTTTATTCAAGTCCTCATCAGTGATTTGAAAATCGAACAGACTTCTTCTCAAACAGCAACGGTCAGCTTTAAGCAAAGTTACCGAGCTGATAGGTACGAGGATTTCGGGCTCAAGAACATCCTCCTTGTAAAAAGAGGAAAAGATTGGAAAATCAAAAAAGAGGAGTGGGAACCTCTCATGAAGGCATCCCACCTCTAAAAAAGAAACCCCACCGTGAAAAACGCTTCACGGTCATGATCATGGGAAACCTTGGCAGGGTGCGCTCCTTTGAGGTTTCACCGCGCATCGTTTTTTGGACGGCCCTGTTCCTCATCCTCTATATCCCTTTGTCCGTTTTTTTCATCAATCGGTATTTTGTGCTTCGCTCCGCTCACAACAACCAGGCCACCGCGTTAAACCTTCTGGAGAAGGAAGCGACGAAGGACCAGAAGGCTTTACTCAGGTCCAAAGAACATATCGCCTTTCTGGAGGAGTACATCGATAGTTTGGAAAGAGACCAGGAAAAGGAAAGCCAACCCGCCAGAAAAGAAACATCCGAGACCGCTGCCTCTAGCATGGTCGCTGTGAACACTACAAAAGCGGAACAACCCTTGTCCCAGAATGCAGGGATTGTCAGCATTGAGAATATGGTCATCACCAAGGATAATTCCAGGATAGAGGTTGAATTCAGGCTGGTTAACACGCAGCAAGGAGAAGAGGCTGTAGGCGGCTACGTACACATTATTGCTAGAGCAGAAGGAGATAACCCCAAACTCTGGACGTTCCCCTATGAAAGGCTCGTGAACGGTCTTCCGGAGAACTACCGACGGGGTCAGCTTTTTCTTATCAAATGGTTCAAGCCGGTTCAAGGCCGATTCGATCTGCCGCCTCACAGCGATCCCCCGTCATCCATCAAGATTCTGGTGTATGATCAATCCGGAATACTCATCCTGGAAGATGAATTCGAGGTCAAGAATGAGACGTGATGGAGGACTCTCGCATAGAACTCTTTCTCTCCTGTTCTGCGCCCTCGCCTCATCTTTGCTCATACTCACCCCGTCGTCGGCTCTATCAAAGAAAGAGCACCTCGTCTACTTCCCCAATACAGCTTACGAGTTGAATATTTATAAAATCTACGGGAAGAAACCAGGAAAAACCCTCATGCTCATCGGCGGCATTCAGGGCAATGAGCCCGGAGGGTTCTTGTCTGCCGATCTTTACGCAGACATGAGCCTTGCTGAGGGTAATTTGATCGTGGTGCCTCGAGCCAACTTCTACTCCATCATCCTGAACCAGAGAGGCCCAAATGGGGACATGAACAGGAAATTTTCCCATGAGGACATCTCCTCCAGCATGGAAGATAAGATCGTCACCATCCTGAAAAAACTGATCAGTGAAAGCGACTACCTTCTTAATCTCCACGATGGCTCAGGTTACTTCTATCCCAAGTACATCAACAAATGGCGCAATCCCATGCGTTTCGGCCAATCCATCATTGCTGATTGTGAAACATACCGTGTTCTCGATAAAGGCGAGACGATCGCGTTGGGAGAGATGGCAAGAAAGATCCTCGATGAGGTCAATCCCCATATCAGCAACGACCTCTACAAATTCCACTTCATGAACACCAGGACCGAGGATTCAGACAGCCCGCACCAAGAACAGCGAATGTCGGCCACCTACTATGCCCTGACAAAACACCACATTCCGGCCTTTGGCGTGGAGACTTCCAAATTCCTACCCTCTATTGACCTAAAAGTGCGATATCACAATCTCGTTATCAACGCCTTCATGAAAATGTTCGGTATTGTCCCTGAATCACCAGGGCTCAACCTGGAGCCCCCTGCGTTGAAATACCTGGTGGTTTCCATAAATGGTCAAACGCCCATTGTCATCAATGAGAAGGACGGGCTGGAGCTGGAACGTGGGGATTCACTCTCTGTCATTCATATTGAATCGAATTACGAGAGGGGTCTCAGTCTTGACATACTGGGTTATGGCAGCCTCAATGATTACCGAAAAGATTTTGTCATCTTCAGAGACACGACTCTTGTTGTAAGAAAGGACAATCACAAGTTCGCTGAGATCCCCATAAAAACATCCGCCCGCAAGCATAAACAAGCACCCCAACCCGCCAAGCGCAACAAGGTCGATTACTTCATCATTGAGGCAAAAGGGCATCGTTTGCTTGTCGCCAACGGAGACACCCTCGATCTGACCCTTGGTGATGAGATGAAGATTGTAGGTATTATCCCTTCTCTGCCGCCCTCATCAGGGGTCACGGTCAACTTCAAAGGGTTTGTTGGCAATAAAACCAACAATACGGGTGAAGACCGGGGTTACACCATTCACACGGACCGGGATCTTATAAAGCGGTATTCTTTGAAGGATCGGGGAGAGTCCTATGAAATCATTGTCTCTAATGATGATCAGCTGCTTGGTCGCGCTGTTGTGAAGCTCGCCCCTCCAAAGATGGACTATTTAATACTCCGGGTGAACCGCCACAAGCATCTTTTCCTGAGACCCGAAGAGAGCGTCTCTCTCTCACGAGAAGATGTCATATGCCTGGAGGGCATTCAAACAAACCTTTACAATTATCAAGACGTTCGCCTCCACGTCAACGGCCACAAAATCAAACCCGGAGAATCGAGAAAACTTCTCGATCTCTGCCCAAATGCCTCCCGCCAGAAGGCCACGGTTCAGAAAGGGCCTCTCGTACTGGGCTCCATATCCCTCAATATGCAATAGGCACTCTAGTTTCGTGTCTCAGAAATTCCTATCATAATTCCCAAAGAGGGAATGGCCAAAATTGGGCTCAGGGGGTGGGGTACCTTCAACAATGTCAGAGGGAAAAATCCGGATTTCGAATTTTCTTGCATCAGGGGAGGGGTTTTGAAGTTCCCCAAGATTAATCAACGGCTTCCACCGCAAGCACATCATTCCATGGATCCGATTTTTTCACCCGTACCGTGATAGCCTCTCCTTCGGAAAAAAGCTGCCCGCTCTGGCGCTTCATCTCCACCACCATAAGAAAATCGGTGAGGAGGATCCGATACCGGCTTGCTAGGACATCAAGAACCAAGGCGGGGAATTTTTCGCTTGTGCGTTGCTGAAGATATTTCTGAATCCAGTAGCGAATGCGGCTTCTCTTTGCCTTCTCAAGATCTCTTAACACGGGCTCAAGAGCCATCCTCTTGTTCTCAAGAGATTCCTCGTCATAGTCAAAAGCTTCGTTGAAAAGGAAATTCCTGACCTGGCGCTGCACAAGAAGATCAAAATACCTCCGAATGGGGGAACTTGCCGTCGTGTAGGCATCTACGCCCAGTCCGGTGTGAGGCCTTGCCTCCGTATCGATCACCAGCGGTGTGAGTTTTCGGCGCTGCTTGAACACATAGTAATGGTACCCTGCATCACCCACGGACATCCGCTCACTGGGTCCCTCTTGTCCCCGATAAATGGCCGGTATGCGATTGTCTCTGCAAAATCGGGCAGTCATCCAGTTGTAAAAAATCATCAGTTCGGCCACAATCATCCTGGAAGGCGTGTCCTGGCCAAGCATCTCTATGCTAATGGAAGAATCATCATCCACCTGAATGACAATCTCGGGCAGCGACAAGAGAAGCGCATCCTGTTCGATCCTTTTTTGACGCAACACCTGACTCAGTCGGTACATCTCACCCAGCACATCCTCCTGCAGGTAGAGGTCATTGGCTTGCTCATAAGTCAGCTGCCTTTGGACCCGTATGTAGCTTGGTACAAACCGGAAGTCCATAAGGTTTCCTCCTTTATCCAAGCGGGCAAGGAGGGAAATGGCCGGTCGATCACATCCTTCCCTCAAACTCAGGGCTTCCTGCGACAAATTGTTGGGAAGCATAGGAACCTGCAGGCAAGGCAAGTACAGAGAAGATCCCCGTTGTGCGGCCTCCCGGTCAAGAATGCCGTCCGGAGGAACCACACTGGCCACGTCGGCGATATGAATTCCGAGGTGGATCACGTCCTCCACAATCTCCATGCTGAGAGCGTCGTCAAAGTCCCTGGTCAAGGGGCCGTCAATGGTGAAAACAGGAAGATCTCTCAAGTCTTCGCGCCCAACTGATCCAACCTCCACTTTGGCCAGGTGCTCGGATTCATGGAGCACTTCCTCGTCGAAGGACGCGCTGATACCCAGACGGAGCAGGTCGAGATTTTCGTCCTCTTCCCAGATGCCCAGTTTCACCAGGATCTTTCTGGCCCCACCGATGTCAGCTACCCCCGCCCTTCCAAGCAGTTCCTTTCCGAACTTGAAACCCGGCGCGTCCTCTCCATAAAGAGCGAGCTCAACCAGAGTCTTCAAGATATTTTCCTTATGGGATGGGTCTTGGACGCTCTGATTTGCAAGAACCTTCTTCAACCAGGTGCCGCCTTGCAGGAGGATTTCCTCCCGTCTTGCCTCCTCCTCCATCTGGGTGAGGATCTGCTCCACCTTGACCTCAGGGTTCGGCAGAAATCGGCCGTCTTTCATCTTAAAATGGACTTTGTCCTTGAAGAGGGCCCTTACCACAGCAGAGACATGGTCATCCGTCACATCCTCCCCAAAACAGAGCTGGGCCAAATACTCATAGTCGAAACCCGCTTCTTCATCCCTCACCAAATCCCAAAGCTCTTTGACCTGAATCTTCTCCTGCAGCTCAGTTCTGCGTTCCTCTGCCTGTTTTAACAAACTGAGCAACTCTAAACGAGATTTCCGAGCATTTAGCGTCCCCTTCGAGATGAGCACAGCCCTTTTTCGTGAGAGATTGACTTC
>Ga0209427_10002603_pt1 | contig 21198 bp, 19 predicted proteins | sample DeeMarSWOR136_30_FD_187465 | JGI IMG/M metagenome (GOLD analysis project Ga0209427, IMG submission 187465) | Marine sediment microbial communities from White Oak River estuary, North Carolina - WOR-1-36_30 (SPAdes) (version 2) | ecosystem: Environmental > Aquatic > Marine > Intertidal zone >...
ATTATTTGGTGTTTAATGTAGAAGATAGTATTGCTTCAAAAACATTATTATATGACGTTTTAAAAGAAGTTACAAGCAAATCGCCTATTGATCCTATTCCTGAGCACCAATTTTATTTTGGTTTAGGTTATCTTCTAAGGTTAACTTTGAATGATAAACAAGTGGTAAGATTTCTAAAAGATGGAAAATTTAAAATTAACATAAATATTGATATTTTAAAAGAAATATTAGAAGAAGCTGGAGAACCAATCAGCACAAAACCTATTATAAAAGAAGAAGAGAAAAAGAAGATGTTTAAAGATTTTTTGAATGATGATTTTCATGATATCTAAAGGTTAAGTTTTCTTTGAAATAAAATGAATCAAAAACCATCATTATTAATAATAGGAAATTCAAATGTAGGGAAAAGTTCAATAACTAGATTATTGATGCCAAATCCTAGGAAATTTAAGGGGAAAATTGGGAAAACTCCAGGTAGTACATTATTAATAAAGTCTACTTCTCAAGATAATTTACCATATAATATAGTTGATCTTCCCGGATTTGGATATGTAAGTAATTCAAGTCGGAGACGGCAAGAACATATAAAAAAACAAATAGTAATCCATATTGAAAAACACTATTTTAGTTATTTTTTAGGTTTGGTTGTAATTAATATTTTGAGGATTGAGGATGAATTAAAAAAGTATTTCATTCAGAATAAAAAAACAATCCCTCTAAGCTTTGAATTAGTTAACTTTCTTAAAGAATTAAATATTCCTCTTCTAATTATAATTAATAAAATTGATAAATTATCTAATTTGGACAAAATCAAAAATATAAAATTATTTATTCAGTCAGCAGAAGAATATGGGATAAGAATTGTTCAATTAGATAAATATAAATTTAATATCAAGGAAGAAATTCCTTATTTAGATTTTTCGGCTTTAAAAAAGACAAATCTAGAAAAATTGAAAAAATTAATTCAACAATTATTAACCCAAATTAAGAAATAAGTCAATCTTTTTTTTTCAAAATGATATATTTAATAATTCCTAATATTGGATTAAGACGAGGCACTTTTGATTTATACTTTATATAATTTTCACCAAACTTATCAATAAGATTTTTATCCTCTACATATGTCCATTGATAAGTTAAAATTATGATAATGATACTCAGAATTAGACTAAGTAATATTTGAGTCCAGAAAGTAATACTTATTGTGAATAATATACCTCCTAAATATTGAGGATGACGGATTATAGAATATGGACCTTTATCAACTAATTTTGTAGTATAAAGATAACTTTTTCCCTTTTCTACACCTCCTCGTTTTTTAAAAGTCCAAAAAGAAATTAACCCAAAATAAAGACTAAATCCCCAAATTACATATCCTATATATACTAAAATGGTTAAACCTAGCTCATCAAAGAAGAGGAACATCAAAATTATTTGAACTATAAAAGATAAGGTAAAAATTGTCGTAAAGATAATATCCTTTATATTATATTTTTTTTTATTTTTTTCAGTTTCTATTTTAATTTTTGAAATGTTTGGACCTACCCCATAAACTTTTCAATTTATAACATCTCTAATTTAGTATATTTCTTATTATTTTTCAAATATCTGATAATACCCAATATCAAATTCATTCTTGGCACCTTTTTCTTATACTCCCTATAATCATCTCCGAATTTTTTAATAAGTCTTTTATCTAGTAAAAATGTTTCACCATAGATTAAAGAACAAACAGGAAGAGCAAGAATAACCGTAATAAAATATTGAGACATAAAAGATACTGTTAAACTAAGAATAATCCAACATAACCATTGAGGATGTCTTATTATGGAATATATTCCTTTATCTACTATTACAGTTGTGTAGATAAAGTTTTTACCCTTTTCTACTCTTCCATATTTTTTGAAGTCTCTTCTTGGCAGACCTCCAAACACAAAAAAGAAAATTAGTGTACCCCATCCAATCCAAGCAAGAAAATCAAGATTATAATAATTGTAATAGATAAACACTAAAATAAATTGAGTAATTAGCATTGATAAATAGATTATAGAGGGTATAAAATCTTTTAAGGAAGGTTTTGGTTTGATACTTTTTAAATTTTCTTCAATTAAATCCGTTTTTTCAACAAAAATATCGTTTTTCCCCATTTTTAAAATAATACCTAAAATATAATAAACATTATATACTATAATATAAATAATTAAATTTGAATATTTAAATTTAATCAATCAAATTTGATTATATTTTTTGTATGCATAAAAACAAAAAATAGATATATTTCTTAAGAGATGAAGAGAAATTATGCCAAAAAAAAGATATACTCCACTTAAAACATTTATTTTAGGTGTAATGAGTACAATTCCTAAACCTATGAGTGGCTATGAGCTTATATCATTAGCTAAAGCCTGGCATTATGATCATTACATTAAAGCTTCAAACGCATCATTTTATTATACGTTAAGGCAACTAGTGAGTGAAAAAATAATCAAAGTAGTAGGTTCTAAGCAAGAAGGTAATCGCCCCGAGCAAACTATCTATAAGCTATTAAATAAGGGTAAAAAAGAATTTCAAGAACAGATTTCTCATTTTCTTAGTCGGGTTCAAGAAACTTTTTTTGATATAGACGCTGCAACTCCTTTTATTATACTTTTTGGTGTAAAAAAAGGAAAAAAGTTTATACTAGATTCTATAGAAAAGCAAATTATTCAAAGAAGAAATTTATTGAAACATGCTAATGAAGGTGAAAAATTAGTTAAATCTAATATACTCTATGATTTAAGCCCGTTTTATATACTACCTCTGAAGCATTGGAGATTTCACAATGAAGCGGAAATAAAATGGTTGGAATACTTTAAACAAATGGTTGATAGTATTGAAAATTTTGAAGAACAGTACAATAAAATTATAAAAAAGACATTTAGTGAAGATATATTAGACTAAAATGGGGATTGTGACATTCTTTTATAATTAAGGATTAATTATCTTTGGATTTTTATTTTTATTCCAATTTATGGCAAATAAGAAATCTCTACTTACTTTGTTTTTATAGATCAGAGGAAATCCACTCAATTTCTCAAATTTTAGCGCTAATTTTTCCAAATAATCATATTCAGGAAAAAAAGTTTGGACTTGCGTTTCTGTTCTCAATCTCTCTTTTATTAATAATGCTTTTGCTTGTAAGGTGAATCCCTTAATCTCAAAAAAGTTTGGGTTTGCTTTCTCAATTATTTTAATATATTCGTTAATCATATTTTCATTTAGATTAAGATCTTTCACTGCAGTTAGCCTTATAACTGACCTGCAAGATAAGGATTTAATTAGATCTAAACTATTCATTATATTATTCCAACCATTTCTGATCATAGGACGACATGCTTTTTTATAGACTTTTTCATTAGAAGCGGGTAAGGTAATATATAACTGAGTAGGTAAAGGATCTAATTTTTCAATTCTTTCAGGCAAGGTTCCATTACTCACAATAAAGGTAGTCATTTTGCGATTCTTAAATTCTTTAACAAACTCAGAGATTCTTGGATATAAAAGAGGTTCTCCATCTAGAGAAATTGCAGCATGATTTGGTATCATTGCTTCACTATGAGCTTGCATTATATCATCAGGGGAAGTTAATTCTCTATTAATTAATACTTCTAACTCATCTCTAGAACCAATGCAACAATTCACGTCGTCATCTAATCTAAATATGTTAACCGAAGAATTTATTGGTTTGATAAATTCTTGGTTTTTTAGAAGAGTGACTGCCCGTTCAACTTTATTTTTCGAAACATGAATATTATTACTAAGCGAACTTATATTATGAGTTTGATTAGAATTTAAAAGAATATAATAGAGAATATCAATCATTATTTCATAATTATCAAGGTAACGTCTTAATGGTAAGTGATTCTTAATAATATCTTTATGATGTCTTAACATTTCATCAACAAGTAATTTAGGTTCATCTGGTTCAACAATAAATTCACTTCCAATTGATCCAGACTCAATATCCCTCCAACAAAACACACATTGATGATTACAAAAAGGTAATGAAGGTGTGTTTTGCAAGCATCGATGACTTTGTATTCCAAAAACTCCTTTATAACAATTACGATTATCTCTCCCCGTTGCTAACCTCTGTTCAAGCCAATGACAAGGTTTAATAGAAGAATGTTTGTTCTCTCCAATTATCCTATACGTTGTTTTTGTATAAGTTTCTACAAATTCATTTGTAATTTTATTATTGATGATATACCTGTTATTCATTAAAGAACCACTTTAAAGTCAAAATTCTCACTATTTTATATAAATAAATGTATTTTATTAAGATATTAAATTATATTCTTTAAAATTATAAGTACATAAATAATTAGTATAATACTTATAGATTATAATCAAAATCTCATGTTTGATTTAATAGGATAAATAAAAATCTGATTGAAAATGTTTAATAGAATCAAAAGTGAGCTACTAAATGTCGGTTTAAAATTTATAAGTGTAGATGAAAAAATCGTACGAATGATTCTTGAAACAAGCTCTTCAAATATAAATGAGCTAGTTATACTTCCAGCAATTAAAACGGTGATGAAGAAATTATTACAAAAATTACAAAATAAACGAAGCTTTGGAAGAGTTTATAATGGAGAATTGAATGGTGTTAAAGTTAGCATTGTTCGGTCTTTAATTGGAGCACCTAATTGTGCAATGGCTGTAGAGGCATTAAAAAGAAGTAAAGTTAAAGTTATAATTAGAATTGATGTATGTGGAGGAATAGAAGGCACAATTACTCCTGTTAACATTGGGAATATTATAATCCCTAAATCAGCTTTTTGTGGCGATGGGACTTGTCCTCAATATTTTAGAGAGAAACCTTCTTTAATGAATGAATTAGATTCAATTTCTAATCCAATCGGAAAATTTCAAAATATATTTATGGGGAATCAAACTGTTTTTATCTCCAAACCAAATGATATTTTGAAAGAAATATTGTATAATACAGGTATCTCATTTTTAAAGGATAAGGTAAAATTAGCTGATTTATGGACCACAGATGCTTTATTTTGTGAAAGTCGAGATTTCATAAGAGCATTGAGTTCAATAAACATAACATGTGTCGATATGGAATCTTCAATATTATTTTTGTTAGGAAAAATTTACAATCTAAAAACTAGTTCCATCCTTTCAGTTTCAGATTTACCAGGACATCCAAAATATGATGTATTTAAATCAAATGAAATTCATCCGGATATGGAGAATGGAATTGACAACGCAATTAAAATCTTAATCAAATCATTACCCCTAATTAAAAATGAATTAATTTAAATCCAGTTTAGGAGCTAAAGTCCATTTAAAAGTTGAGAAAAATCAGGTTCTGAAAATAAGGTGTTATATTTCTTTAATAATTCAATATTTACAAGGAAAATTTTTTTACCTGCTTTATTTTTAGTTGTTCTGACAAGATTAAGCTGCTTTAATTTTTTAATGTGATATAAAATGGTGCCACTATATGTTTCAAGATTTTCTCCAATTGAAGAAACAGTAATTTCTTCATCCTTAAACATTTCTTCTAATATTTTAGGGATTAATGGATTTAAAAATATGACTTTAAATTCTTCATAATCTTCTGGTACATCACTTAAAAAGTAATGAAGTGTTTTTCCAATTTTTGTTGATCTAATTAGTTCAAATCTCTCAAGTGTCATTACATGTTTTAGAAAAGGAGTTCTAGTTATACCTAATTCTTCTTCGACTTTATCATCCCTTGCATGAATCCCAGGGTGATTTTTAATAAAATCTAATATTTTTACTAGTTTATCATTACTAAGTATCTCTAATTTAGTTCGTCTTTCGTTTGTTACTATCCAATTTTTCTCTTCTAAGCTCCGAATCGCAAGGAAAATTTCTTCTTTACTATATCCTTTCCTATAAGAATACTTAGCAATACATTTAGCATATAATTTTTCGATTATTGGATATTTCTGGATTTGTGCTTCTGAAACAATTTCAAATTCTGAATCATATCGCTTTAATTTTAAAATATCTTCAGCAATTTCTAAAACATCTTTTTCTATTTCGCTTAACTCTTCAACAATTTCCTCTTTTATTTCTTCTATATCTAACGCTTTATCACTCTTTTCTTCTAAAGGTTTAAAATCTAGACGCCTAAATGAACTTTCCTCAAGAATTTCCTTTTCTTTATTTCCTCTTGGTTCTCTTCTTTTTTCGAGTGACATCTTTAGGCGTTTTCCTCTAAGAATTGAACAAATTTTATTTGTTCATCATAATCCATATATTTTAATTCCTCTACAATTTTATCGTAATGTGAAGGTTTAACATTTGGAAGCTTGCGAATTCTATTAATTAGTTTTTTTGGTATTTCTTTATATAAATTAACAAGCGCTTCGATATATTTTACTTGCTCCTCTTTTGTTAAAAATGCTAACTCTTCCAATAATTCTTTTTTTTCCTTTTTAGGAATTTTTAGATCTATTATTTGCTTCCTTAAGTCCTTTGACAAAACAGTAAATATCTTTGAGAAATATTCTTTAACTAATTTCTTGTCTTTTTCATCTTTGACAGGTAAAAGAGAATCATGTAATCTTAATTTAAACTCTTCTTCTCTTTTTGCTTTCTCTTCTTTATCTAATTTTAAAAGTATCTCTTCCGTTTCTCCAGTTGGTATTTCTTCTATTCTTTCTTGTTCAATTTTAATTTCTTCTTTTTTAGAAATCTCAAGTGGCTGAATTTCTTTTAGTTTTTCCACTTCTTCTAACTCAATATCTTTTTCTTCAGAAATTACCTTCTTTGGTTTCTCTAGCTTTCTATATGGAGTAGTTCGTATAGGAGGAGCAGGCGGAGTAGGCGGAGTAGGGGGTAAAGGAGCAAATATAGCCGGTTTTTCTATTTCAGCTGACTCTTGAACTTTTTCTAATGGTTTACCAAAACATAAAAAAGCTATTAAAATTCCTTTTAGTAAGATAAAGATTCCTGCGGCAAAAAATATAGTTCCCAAAATACCAAGTATGATTAGCTTAACTGCATCCTTTGAAACAAATTTTCGTTTTTCCTTGATTCCCTTTTTTATTCCACCATCTATAAGTAAGATTATTGTTGTAAAGATTAAGAGAGCAACATAAATTATTACTCCTAAAGGTATTTGAATACCAAAAGGCAAATTTACTAGTATATTACCCCCTTCTGGGAGATAAATCCCATTTGCGACTGCTCTATAAACACTATATAATATTATTATAAAACCTGCTTTGTTAGAGAAATAATTCAATGAATTCTTTGCGAGCAAACCATAATCATAGATTTTAAAATTATTATTTTGGGAGTTAGTTAGAACATATATTATAATAAAAATACCTTTGATAAGAATAATTACACCTAAACCGTACATAATACTGCCTAATATTCCCCAACAAAAGGAATCTAAAAAAATCTCATTATATTTTTTCTCCTTTACTTTTTGGGCAATATGAGTTCTATCATAAGTAAGTAAAAATACGCAAATTATAATTTGTGCGATGTGATCAAATAAGTTATAAAATCCGTAGAATGGATATAAATTAATAAAAATTGCTACGACTAAGTAAAAGAAAAAAATGAAAAAGGGTAAAGAAGATATTTTATTTAAAAATTGAATAAACTTGTCTAAACTAGACGATTTTATTTCAGGTAAGGTATGATATAGTTTTTTCTCCCTTATATATGGAGTTGGAGCAGGTCTGAATTTAACTCCTTCCAAAATAAAAGGAGATCCACATCTTTCACAATAAACTTGTATATTACTTTCTATTAAGTGAGAGAGTTCTTGAGGAAATACATATCCACATTCTCTACAAACAAAAATTTTACTCATCCTTTTTAATTGCACCTTTATTATAATCATTTAGATTTATTTTAATTCTTTTCGAATAAAAGGGAATAAAAGATATTTAATGAGAGACTATGATTGATTGAACTGCTTGAATTCTTTCTATTCTTGTACCACAATTAACACAAAATACAATTTCATTTTTTTCTAAGTGGTCTTTCATTTTATTATTTAATCTTTTTCCACATTCACTACAATATTCTAGAAAAATTCGATGTTCCATAGTTGAGCTATTCCGAATATTAAATTGATTATTATTTCGTGATTTATATTTAGATTTTCCCGAAACTAAAAGATAAAACCCTTCAAATAATTTAAAAAACCCATATCCAATATATTTAAGAAGGTAAAACACACCTTTGATACTATAATAGATCAAATATGCGATCCCTTTAATGATATAATAAATCAGTATTACAATTGAGACCAATATTGCGATTATACCTATAATAGCTAATACTTGACCATACAGAGGTTGTTGTGAATACCATTCTAAAAAGATATTATACCATACGCTAATATTTTCAAGTAAATTTTCCCAGTCCATTATTATCCAATCAGGTTTTTAATTCTTTTACTTAATAAAAAAGTGTTAAGAATTGATTTTAAAATTCTTGGAGTCCAATTTTTGAAATATTGAAAAAAGAATGCAAAATTATTTAATTTTTTTTTATTAAATTTTTCCAATTTAAGGTTAGAACTGTTTTATGAAGAGAATGATCGTCATCAACTACATTGTATTTTAGATTTGTAAAAATTTTTTCAGCATAGGCTCTTGACTGGTTTAATGAGACTATCTTATCATTATTACCATGGTAAATTATTACAGGAACCTTAACTTTAGAATAAATTTCAGGATTTAACTTAGGGAAAGACAAATAAGGAGCAAGTAAAATTAATTTTGAAACCTTTTCGGGATTTTGACATGTAAAAAGAGCACCCATAAGACCTCCAAAACTAGAACCGATAATAATCCATGAACTTTCTTTTTTCAATATTGCATATAATTGCTCCATACGGGTCTCTAATAAAAGATTGATTGATATATTTGGATTATACTTTTCAAAGTCTGGAGTAAGACACTCTGGAAACCATTTTCGAAGAAGCTGCCCTTTAAATCTATTTCCGGAACTTTCAAGTCCATGAATAAAAATAATATTCTGCATAATTTTAAGGTTTTTCCTCAACAGTAAGATTATCGATTTCTTGTTTCAATAATCTCATTTCCTTTTTATGCCCTAAATATACTAATAAAAAGAATACAGAGAAATAAATCGTAAGAATTATTATTGTGTAAAAGTAATATTTGCTAGTATAACTCATGAAATGTAAAGCCAATCCAATAATAAAACCAGTGAATAATCTTGATTCAGTTGAACTTTTTCTTAATAGAAGTCTTTGCGTGCCCCAATCAATTAATCCCGGTATTGGAAGGATAATACATAGAAATAAGGCAATTTCAGCACTAAACTCAACTTGATTAATTTTATATATTAAGTATGTAGTAAACAGAGCTATCAAGCCCCCAAGAATTACCCCTGAACACCTTGAACAAAAGTAGATTTTAGTTCTACCAAATTTAAGATAAAATGTATGATCGCTCGCAGAGAGAGGATGATGAGTTAAGAACATATGATATAATTCTTTTTCGTCCTTTGCAAGTGCTTTATCATATAGAAATAATAATATTGGAATAAAGGGTAAAACTGAAATAAATATTACAAACAAGAATTTGACACCATAATTAATAAAAATAATATTAAATGGAAATAAACTAGGATTAAACATAATTTGAGAAGCGATTATTAACCAAAAAATGATAAAAGAATTAATAATCAATGATATGAAGGTGTAAAACACATTTTTCTTTTTTTGATATTTTAAAGGTTCATATTTATAGAGTCCAACTAAAAAACCATATATCGCGATAATAAAACACCATTCAAGATAAAGCATGTCATAAAACGCTAATTGAAAAAGAAATTCTCCCAGAAAACCACTAATCAGACCATTTACCGAGCCTGCTAAAACAGAGAGAAATGTAAAGACCAAAATTGCTATTCCAAAATGAATTGAAAACTCTTGATTATTTATAAAAATGGTAGAGATTGATCCAAAAGCTTCAGAAATATATACATAAGATATTATAATGAACGCAATAATAAACAAATTCAAAAAAATATGTCTTAAAATATCATATTGCTTTTCACTATGGCCATATTCAGTCAAGATCTCTTCTTACTTCTTTATTATTCCTACTATTTATAATTTATTTGAGGTAATATTAATTAAAAATCATATCAAGCTCTTCGATTAACTTTTCTTTTGTCATTTCAAAGCCCATACGCAATACTTTTAAAATTATGTTTTTTCCAAGAGGAACTTTTAAAATGGAATCATCTTGTTCTACAATAGAGATTCCCTCGTCATTATAATCTAGTTGACGTTTTAAGGCTTGATATGCTTTTTCTTTTGATTTAAATGCTGCTCTTGACAATTCATTATAATCCTTAACATCATCTTTTACATTAAAAAAAAGGATTGTTTCTTCTACTTGCGTAATGAAACACTTTTTTGTAACTTCTTCTAACTTTTTATAATTGGGATGGGTGTTTTTACACTGAATATATGTCTGATCATTTTTTAGATAGATAGGAAAGTTTCTGTTAATAATTCTATTAAATTGTTCTTTAGATCCATCTCCATTTTTGATAAATTCTTTCGCAGAATCAAGGGTAATTCTTATCTGTTCTAAAGTACCCACTTTTGCATCTTTATCAGACCAATAATTATAGAAAGATTTCACAATTGGTTTAACAACAAAATTTAAACTACCTGCATCTAATTCAGAATCTATAAGATCTCTACCATAATTAAGAGACGTTTTCATTTGTTCAATCATCCTTTTCTCTAAGATCTTGTAATTTCTTGTTAAGTATTCCATTACTAAACTCCAATCTGGTTAATATTTGAAATCTCTGCAGTTTTGATTATTTATTTAAAGCTGTTATCTGAACTAATTTGTTAAAATCTATTATAAAATTAATACTTTAACTATTTATTATTATATGTATCGTTGAGTGAAACTATAAACTCTTTTTTAGTTAAATTAAAGCCTTGTCTAAGAGCTTTAACTATTATTTTTCTACCCATTGGGATTTTAAGAATCGAGGAATCTTCTTCGACTATTTTAATTCCTCTATCCGTGAAATCTAACTGCTTCATCAAATTTTGCTTTGCTATCTCTTTCGAAGGGAAAGTAGCTCTGCATAAATCTCCATAATCATCTACTTCACTTTCTATTTCTAAAAGTCTTACTACTCCTTTTAAATAATTAAAAAACGTTTCCTTTGCCACTTGCTTTAATTTATCATAGTTCTTATGAGTATGTGAACATTGATTATACGTTTGATCAGCTTCAAGATACTTTTGGAAATTTTTTTCAACAATTTTATTGAAACTCTCTTCAGATTTACCATTGAGTAAAAGTTGTTTACCAGAATCCAGTGTAATATTGATTTGTTTTAATGTTCCAGTTCTTGCTTCACTTTTTGCCCAATAATCATAGAATGTTTTAACGATGGGTTTTACAATGAAGTTTAATAGACCAGTATCCAATTCAGTGTCAATAAGTTTTCTTCCTAATTCAAGCGAATTTTCCATTTGTTGAATCATCCGCTCTTTTATAAGAAAATAATTTCTCTCTATGTAATCCACTATTTAATCTCCAGTGTGTTTTAACACAAAAATATTAATTCTCAATCTCAATTAATTATTATTAAAAGAATTCTATTCTTTTAAAATAATTTCATAAGTTTTATAGTATTAATTTTATGTGTTATAAAATCTTTATATCCCAGTTAGAATTAATCAATCAATAAAAAATTGAAAAAATAATAAATCTATCCAAAATAATGTCAATATACTATTTTAGAACACTAATTCTTGGCTCAGATCCAGATTCTATTCATTATTACATTTCAAGAGCGTTTGGTGAACCTGGAGAAGATAAAGAATCCTATTTTTCATGGTATAAGGAAATTAAAGTTTTAGATAATACTTGTGATTTAGAAATTGATGCATTAATAAGTGTCTCAGCAGATTTAGATGAAATAATTCCGACAGTAGATGGAATCATTTATTTTTTAAATCCAATAGTTCGCGAAGAATTAGAATTATTTGAGATGATACTACCAGATATATTTTCAGTAAAACGTGACATTCCAACAATAATTTTTTTTTATGATCAGAAGGGTATTCTTCCACTCACTGTTAATGATTTACTAACCCATATATGGGTTAATTTTCCTAATCTTGAATCATTCGTAAATCTTCCCCCAGAAAATTTTCATCAAATTCTCCAATGTTTATGCTTAGCTATGATAAATGGTGATACACCCTTAAATATAGAAAACGCCTGGATGAGATATCCAATTTTTATTCAAATGGCTAATATTTACTTTAATAATCAAAATTATTATTATGCTGCTCAAGCTATTAGAAAAGCAGCTCAAATTGCAGATATTTATAATAAAGAAGAGTTTTTCATAATTAGTGAGCAAGCAGCTTATTTATACTCTAAATTGAACCTTTATTTAAAAGCTAGTGAAATGATGGAAAAAATTGATGAAGTAAAATCTCGTAATTTCAAAAAAAAACATGCAGATCAAATACTTGCAGAGGGAAACAGGTTTTTCAATAAAAATGATTATAAAAAAGCCGCTAGTCGTTATGAGCATGCTGCTCAATGGGCAAGCATAGAATTATTAGACAGTGAATTTATTAATGAGACTTTTAGTTTGGCAATTAATTCCTGGATCTCAGCATGCAGAGTTGAAGATGCTTTTCGAATTCTAAAAAGCTTGCCTCATAAAGATGTAATAAATATCTTAAAAGAAATTTCAGATAAAATTACTGCGGAAGCAGATTATTTAGTAGGCATTAACAATTTAGAATTGGCCGAAGAACAATTATATCGAGCTGTTAATAGGTATCAATTGGAAGATCTTTTTGAAGAAATTGAAGATTTGACTAAAAAGCTTTCTGAAGTGTTAATTGCATTAATAAAACAAAAGCTTAAAGAAAGAAAGAAACATGCTGCTAAAAAAACGCATGATAAACTTGAGAATTTGTGGAACTCATATAATATAAAAAGAACAAACATAGATGTATATCTAGAAGAATTAATCACTCTTTTTATTAAAGATAGTAATTTTGAAACTGCCTCAGTTCTAATAAATAAGCTAGAGTCAAGGGCGTTGAAAGAAGAATTAGCTAAAATTAGAGATGATTATGAGGATAAATTTAAAGCTTTGAAAAAAAAAGAAGTTGAAGATTATATCAATAAAGGCATTCAATATATTAGAGATTTTACAAAGGCAGAACAAAAAATAATTATGGAAATTAATGAGCAAAAAATATCGAAAGCAAAAGAAATTGTTGAAAAAGGTAATATTCTAAATGCAGCGAATTTCTTAAAAAAACAAGCAGATGACCTTAAAAATATCGGTAAAGACGAAATAAAAGATCAAATTCTTACAAAATCATTAGATATCCTATTAGATGGGTTAGAATTTGAGACATTTTTTGTATTTTTTGAAGAACTCTCAATCGATATGAAGTCTAGATATTTAACTAAAATTTTTCCAAAATTCAATCAAAAATTAGAAGAACTTAGATCAACTGATAACTATAAAAGAATGGATGAAATATTTGAAAAAGCAAACAGAATTTATCGAAATCAGATGTTATATGACCAATCTAAAGAAATTAGTTTACTCTTTATTAAAATTATTAAAAGTGAGGCATTAAGAATCTTAAATAGTGAAGAAGACCTTTCTGCCATTAATAGAGCAGAAGAGCTTGTTAAAAATGCTTTGAATTTAGCATCAGCATATCTAGACAAGGAAGAAACGTTAAAAATTTCATTTAATAAGATTTATAAAAAAATTACAGAAATTTGTATAGATTTTGATAATCTAGACTTAGCACATGTTTATAATGATAAGATTGAAAAACCTGCTTATAAGACAGAACTCCATAAGAAAATAGAGATGCTTGAAGCTAAAAAAAGTGAAATTAGATCCAAAAAGGCTATAGAAGCACGTAAAGAAGAAGAATTAAAGGAAAAAGATTCAATCATCGAAAAAAGAGCGCAAGAAGCTAGATTAGACAAGGATAATGATATGAAAGAAAGAAAAGGATTAAAAAGAGGATATTTCAAAGAAAGTTTGAATTATCTAAATAACCAACAGTATGATGAAGCGCTCGAGATCTACAAAAACACAATGAATCGATTAAATTTAACTAATAAATATAAATTAGCAGGAGTTTCTCTAGCGATTGCGAGTTTAATTCTAATGAAGCAAAATAAGTTTGAAGAAGCTAAAAATTTATTAGATAAAACAAAAAAGAGTTTATCTAGTTTAGGAAAATTATTTTCTGAAACATTCGCAGTCACTTTAATAGAATATATTATTGATCTGAAAAGATTTCAAGATGAGATAAAACTTAAAAAATCATTGAAATATTTCGAAGATCTCCCTTTATTTGATGAAGAGTTATCGCTCGTGAATGATTTAATAGGGAAAGAACATAAAGAGGAAATAATACCTATCGCTCTAATTGATGAAATAATTTTAGAAGACCAAGAACAAAAAGAAATTATTTCACGAAAAGACTTAGGAGAACAATCAAAACTACAAATAGATATTAATCAAAGATATGGTAAAATGCAAGCCAAATCAGTAGATGCTAAAAGAGATAAAAAGCGTATTTTAAAAAAGAGAAGACCTATGATAAAGAGGTATTATTCCTCTATATTAGAGTTGCTAAAATCACAAAATTTTAAAGAAGCAGCAGCTGAATACTTAAAATTGGCCGATAAATTTTTCTCTAAAATTAAAGATTTTGAAATTAGTTCCTTAATGGTGACCTTGCACGGATTCGCTCTTTTAAAAGCAAGAGAGCCTTTAAAATTAACTAAAATGAATATAAATACTTATTTTAATCGTTTAGGAGTCAATAAGAAATTAGTAGAAGAATCATTTTATATAATGCTTATTTTATTACTGATTGATATTAAACTATATAATTTTGAGAACTACATGTCTGAAATAAAAGAAATGCTAGAGATACTACCTATATTTGAAGAAGAGAAGGTTTTAATCGAAATTGAACAATAAAAAGATTTTTAATCAACCATATTAGCATACTTTTGTAAATCTTTAACTCGCATTCTTAAAGTAACTTCGGTAACACGAGCCAATTTACTTATCTCTTTCTGAGTTCGATTTTCATTACAAATTTTAGAACCAATATAAATCGCTGCTGCTGCTATTCCTTTAGGATCCTTTCCAGCAGAATTAAATCCGGATTCTCTCGCTTTTTCAATAATTTTAACAGCGATATTTCGACATTTCATAGATAATTTTAATTCCTCATTAAATTTATCTACATAACGCTCACTAGAAAAATGAGTGACTTTCAAACCTAATTTTGGCAATACTTCCATTAAGATTAAGCGATAACTTTTGATTACTTTCTTTTTAGGAATTTGTGCTACTTTTGTTATTTCTTCAGCAGTTCTGGGTATTCCATGTACTCTTAAAGCCGCAAAAATCGAAGCTGACAATAAAGTGTCTATACTACGACCCATTGTTAGCTTCTTTTTTACTGTTTGAGTATAAATCCGAAGAGCATCTTCTGCTACCGCGTCCGGAATTCCAAGTCTTTTTTGTAGACGTTGTAAATTAGGTAAAGCTATCCACAAATTTCTTTCGTAGCTAGTAGTTAAGGATCTATGAATCTTAGCTAATCTATTAAATTTTGATTTATATTTTGGACTTAATAACGTTCCACGTGCATCCCTTGATCCTTTTATGATTGTTCTTGGGCCAATAGGGCTATAAACTCTCTCATTGCTCTTTCGTTTTTGTATTTCTTCTTGAGTAAAAGCTCTTCGCGGGCTGTCATCCAGAATCCTTGAATAAACAAATCCACAATTCAAGCAAACATACCAGCCATCTTCTTCCGAAATCTTTGGAGAATCGCAACAGGGAGCTTCACCTTGCTGGTCATCAAAAAAATCATCATCTTCAAAATGTGCTGGCATTGTTTTTAAAATGTAAAAGGATGCTAATTGAATTTTTAATTTTATTTCTTAAAAATACATAAATTAGAAAATATATAAGTGTGATCTATTTCAAAATAACTTGTGAAAATTTAAATCTTTATCTTTTTAACTAGTATAGTATATAAGAATAAAAATTAAATCAATCTATTAATAATACAGAAAAATAGTTATTTGTAATGTCTACTGAAGTCTCTAGCTTAATAAAAGTTATATCAAAATTTTTAGACCCTAAATCTGTTAAAGTTGACAAAATAAAAAAAATTGATGATATTTTAAAACTCAATCTTGAATCCTATAAATTTATAGATAAAGAAGAATCTCAAATAATAAAACAACTTTTTGATATTGTAACTATTGGAGATGCCTCAAACTTAAATAAAGAAAATCCATTTGGCAGTCTTATTGAAATTGAAGAAACTGATGATTCTATAGAATTAGCAATAAACTTACAGAAAAAAATAGAGGAATTAAAAGATAAATATCCCGCTCTCGAAAACAAATTAAAGAAAACTGGCACAATCAGTTCGCTAATTGCTAGTATTAAACAAGAAAAAGACGGTATAGATGCTAGCGGCCAAAAAGTTCTTGTGTGTGGGTTAGATGCAGCTGGAAAAACTTCATTACTATCCAAATTTGGAGGGCGTTTAGGAATAAGCGATATGATAAAAACCCACCCAACAAAAGGAGTAGTTAGAATGAAATTTGGAACTAGTAATTTAAATCTATATATATGGGATTTGGGTGGTCAAGAAGAATATAGAGAAAGATATTTAAATAATCCAGAACAATATTTCGTCCAATTAGATTTATTGATGTTTGTAATTGATGTACAAGATCCAGATAGATTTGATGAATCACTTCAATATTTTGATAAGATAATTGATTCAATAATCTTGTTAGAGGAACAACCTTATATCTTAATATTTTTCCACAAATATGATCCTGATCTGAAAAATGACCCAAAAATACTCTTAAATCTTGAACTTTTAAAGGATAACATAAATGAGCTAGTAAAAAGTAAAAAGATCGAATTGGATATTGAGATTTATCTAACCTCCATATATTCTTTAATTTCTCGTGAGCCTCAATTTGCCAAATATGTAAAGAATTTAATGAGTACGAGTCGTTCTCTAACTGATCCAACCGTGCGAAAAGTGGAAGGTCTTGGAAAAACTTTAGAAGAAACTTTAAATGCTGTAATTCGTCTATCAGAAAGTCTTTCTATGCAGCTTAATGATATTGATAATCGACTTCGAGCCATAGAATCAGGAGCGTTTCAAGTTGCTCAAAGCGGCATTCCAATAGAAATTGCTAATCCTAAGCAATCATCGGCAAGATATCAAGAAAATACAAGATTAAATGTACTTAATGAGTTAAAAGATTTATTTAGTAAGAGAAAAAGATTAGATCTTTAAATTTTTAAACTACTTTTTTTTAAACACTTCAATTACTCTTTTATTGAAAGCTAATAAAATTATAGAAAAAAAAATACTAATTGAGAGTAAAAGATACCCGATATTACTGAACAACATTGGATTAATTCCTTGATATTGAATTTCATACATTATAAACTGTTCTAAATAGATTATTATTTTAAAAATTAGTGGACCAGTTAAATAGAGAGTCAATAAAAACCCTATTATTCCAAAAATGCAACCAAATATCACATCTGTAGGATAATGAACGCCAAGGTGAATTCTTGAAAATGAGACTAAGGGGATCAGAAAAAATAGTAAAATATAAATAATTGGGGATTTTGTAAGAATTAAACCAAATAATAATCCATATGCCATAATATTGTACGAATGCCAAGATGGAAAACTTCTCGAAGTAGGTTTTCGTTCAAAAACAGTTATTTCACTTTCTTTTAACTTTTCAAATGGCCTTTTTCTTTTTACTATTTGTTTTGTCACTAATATTAGAATTAAACCAGTAAGAAATACAGCAGAAATATTGGATAATAAAAAAGGATCATACCAAATAAATATATAAAATGCAATTAATAGAAGCCATATCGTTTCTCGTCCAAAAAAAGAAATGACTCTTAAAATGATTATGATTGGTTTACCTCCTAAACCATTATACTTTAAAATGAACTTTTGGTCCCATTTATTTACTTTATTTGAAAATTCCTTAAATTCCATAATACGTTTAATAATTGATTAATTTAAATCTATCTAATAACCTATAGGCTTCTATTACTTTAGGGACTTGATCTTTAAAATAATCTATAGAATGTGAATCTGACCCTACGAAAAAGTCTACTCCTTCTTTCAATAACTGTTTCATAACATCCATAGATGGAAATGTTCTATTTATTGGAAATCGCAAACCAGATAAATTTAATTCTACTTTCATTTTATTTTTTATACATAAACGACCTAGATCTATTACTCGATTATCAGATATATCACATTCTTCTGTTGGAATGAATTCATTCTTATTAATATAACGAAAGATTGTATCAATATGACAGATATTTTTGAATATATGTGAATTAATCATTTTAGAACTTATTTCAAAATAGTTATCTATAATCTTTTTCATTGGAATTTTACTTAACAATTTTAACAATCCTTCTCTTGTTGTAATTGGATATCCAATTATCCATTCATGGATAGATCCTCCTATAAAATCAAATTCTTTTTCATAATCATCCATAAATTCAATTAGCTGATTCTCTTTATTTTCATAATATTCAATTTCTAAGCCACTGAGTACGAAATCATATGTTTCTTTGTATTTATCGATCTCTTCAAGATAATTATTAACCTCTCCATTATAAAATGGATTAGTTTTATCATTCTCAACATAATAAAGCTCATAATGATCAAGAAAACAAACATTAATCTTATGCTCTTCAGCAATTTTTAAATAATCCTCAAAAGTAGGGCCATCTTCTAATACATCTACACTCCAAGGTCGAGTATGAACATGAAAATCTGTAAATTTGAACCTCATAAATAAAATAAGTAATTAAGGAAAAAAATAAAAATTTTGGATATTTATTCCATAGAATCTTCTTTATTAAAAAAAACTTCATAAAATAATTCTTTTTCTTCTGGTGTTGAAGGAGGAGTTATTTTTGTATATCCACCTGTCTGAATAATACGAACTGCGCTTTTATTTTGAATATGAATATTTCCATATAATCCTTTCAATCCCTTCTCTTTTGCAATGATAATTATATGTTGATATAGAAAAGCTCCAATCCCTTTCCCTCTATAATCTTCTCTTACAATGAAGCTATACTCTCCCATATTTAATTTAGGATTTAAGTAATACGTTGCATTTCCAATCATTTTTTGATGTCCAATTTCACCAATAAAAGCACCAATCGAAAATATGTTGTTATAATCAATATTTACCTCAAATTGAGTTTTGGAGTGAGTAAATTCTTTTTTTAATTCAAAGAATCTTAAATATCGATCTCTCTCGCTTAAAGAGTAATATAATTCTTTTAATAATGGCTCATCAGTTGTTTTCACAGGACGGATTCTTATTTTTTCCTTGTCTATAGTAGTATAAAAAGTCTCATATTCTGAAGGATATATACAAATACGACCTTTCTCATCGCATGGTAATAACTGATCAGAATAAATATATTTCAAATTTTTAGCAGCATCTAATAATGATTGCCTAAATTTAGGATGGGCTATACATATTAATTCTATTACTCTTTCACGAATACTTTTCCCATGGATATAAGCCACACCCCATTCAGTAACTACGTAATGCACATCTCCGCGAGATAACATTATCCCAGCTCCTTCATCTAAATGAGGTACAATTCTTGATTTTTTTCCATCTCGAGAAGTAGAGGGTATGATTATGATTGGTTTACCTCCCTTAGAAAAAGCAGATCCTCTCATAAAATCAATTGTTTCACCCAATCCAGAATAGAAACGATAACCCTCTGTCGCTGCATTTACCTGTCCTGTTAAATCTATCTGTCGAGCGGAATTTATAGAAACTAAATTCTTATTCATTCCAATATTTTGAGGGTTACATACAAAATCGGATGGATGAAACTCAATAAAGGGATTGTTATCCACAAATTCATATAATTTTCTTGTTCCCAAAGCAAAACTAGTAATAATTTTTTCAGGATGGAAATTCTTTTTTCGACATGTTAAAACACCATTTTCTATAAGGGGAATAATATTATCTGTGATATAGTGAGAATGCATTCCTAAATTTTTTTTATCCCCTAGAAACTTTAATGCTGCATTTGGGAGATCCCCAAACCCCACATGAATAGTTGATTTATTTTCTATAAGGTTTGCTAAATTTCTTCCTATTCTATCAGCAATTTCATCTGGTTCATCAAAATGAAACTCTAACAAAGGGCTATCATTATATACAAAATAATCTATTTCTTTCATGTGAATAAAGCTATTTCCTAGAGTTCGAGGCATCTGAGGATTAATTTCAGTAATAGTCATGTAAGACGATTGTGCTATAGGTTTGGCAATATCTACATTAATTCCTAAAGAACAAAAGCCATATGGATCAGGAGGAGAAACTTGGATCAATGCAACATCGATATGCTTCCGACCAGTTATAAATAATGATGGAATTTCACTTGCATAAATCGGTGTATAATCTGCTTGTCCCTTATTAATTTCTTCACGAAGAGTCTTTCCTATGAAAAATGCATTATGTCTAAATAGATCTTCTGCTTTATCTTTAAAATATTTCTCAGGACCTATTGTCAGAAAATGAAGAATTTCTATATCAATCAACTTTTCTGAATTTCTTATTAATTCCGATGTTAAGAGCTGGGGCTCAGAGCAGCCTGAATCTACAAAAACTCTATTCCCTGAAATAATTTTTTCTATTGCTTCTTTGGCTGTAATTTCTTTATCCTTCCAATCCTTTTTCCAATTAAAATCCGTTATGTTTAATCACTCCATTGAGAAAGCTCAAACTTAAATTTAAATTCATTATTCAATAATTTTATATCTAATCAAACTATTATTTCTATTTCCATCCAAATAATATTTTTAAAATTATAAATAAAATGTTTAAATTACATTCATCTCTTTTTTGATTTAGAACATTTCATTTGAAAATTAATTGTTATAATTGTTAACAATAAATAAAAATTAAAAGTATACTAAATAAACTTCTAAATTAATAAAATTCAAAAATGTGAAAAAAAAATGTCAAAAGAAGAAAGAATGGAAAG
>Ga0209427_10002605_pt1 | contig 21190 bp, 20 predicted proteins | sample DeeMarSWOR136_30_FD_187465 | JGI IMG/M metagenome (GOLD analysis project Ga0209427, IMG submission 187465) | Marine sediment microbial communities from White Oak River estuary, North Carolina - WOR-1-36_30 (SPAdes) (version 2) | ecosystem: Environmental > Aquatic > Marine > Intertidal zone >...
GGCCGTGACACGACCACGGGTTTCCCTCACTATTTGGAGATAGGGAGAAGATTCATTTCCTGGCGAGAGTTTTCCCTGGAGGGCAAAAGGGGGGATTGGTAAGCTGGAAGGTGCGATAGCAATTCTGTGGCTGTGGCTACGTTCTTCAGGTGCACCGATTCTCCTTGAAGTGATAAAGACAGCAATTTCCAAGGCTGTTAAGAGGATTGCTATTCCCGTCTTTCATAAAGACGAGAACATGAGGATTACATAAAGCACGGCGTTAATGCCGGAAGGGGGAGAGAGGATTGGGGTAAATTTCTTAATCTTGCAAGAAGGAGGTGATTTCTCATGGCGGAAAAAGAATTGGCTCCCTGGAGGCCATTCACGGAATTGAGCACGTTCAGGCGAGAGATGGACCGGCTGTGGGATAGCTTCTTTGGGGAGAGGCCTTTAGCAAGGATCTGGCAGAGGGAATGGGCTCCGTCCCTGGATCTTTCTGAGACCAAGGATAACTACGTAGTGAAGGCGGAGGTACCGGGTATGGATGCCAAGGATATCAACATATCTTTGACCGGGGATCTCCTGACCGTCAAGGGGGAGAAGAAGCAGGAGAGGGAAGAAAAAGAGGAGGACTACCACCTCGTTGAGAGAAGTTATGGGGCCTTTTCTCGCTCCGTTAGGCTCCCCGCCGAGGTGGAAAGCGACAAGATCGAGGCTTCGTATAAGAATGGGATACTGAGAATTACCCTTCCCAAATCAGAGAAGGTAAAGGCAAAGAAGGTAAAGATTAAGGTGGAATAGCCCACCTTCCTTGTTCTCCGGTCCTCTCTCCCTATGAGTTATTCAGAAGCGGAATAATGAGCTTGGGTAGCCAGATGTGGTCGAGGTACTGCTATTCACCCATTTACGAAAATCGAGGGCACTGAACGAAACGAAAGGAGGTGAGAAATATGAATAGCTTGAGATCCGCAGTGATAGGGTTTCTTCTGCTCCCTCTTTTGTCTTCGATTGGCATGGCAAATGAATTTCTCCTTGGGGAGGAGACGAAAGGGGTAACGATCAACGTTGCGGAACATACGAACCTTACCGTAAGGGCTCGTCTCCAGCCCAGGTTGGACTTCGGGGATTTAACCATCAGCCGAAACGGAAGTCGCTATGAGTCAGAGAGCGACCTATAGATCAGGAGGGCACGCCTGGAGTTCGGGGGAGATTTGATAAAGAACCTCAAATACGCTGTCTATCTTTCTGCTGATAAATGGCAGCAAAAAGGCCATGATGATGAAGTTGAGCTCTTCTACGCCTATCTGGACTACAGGTTTCTCGATGAATTTGCCGTCAGGGTAGGAAAGGCAGACCTTCCATATTCGCGGATCTCACTGTCATCCTCCTCCAGACAGCTTCTCATCGAAAGGCCAGCCTTCACGGAGGCCGCAAAGAAGGTCTTTGACGAATTCGAACAGCCGAATCTCCTCCTCCACGGACAATTTCTGGAGGGTATTTTGGCATATAACCTGGCCTATGGCGACGGGTGGGAAGAGGGAAAAACGCTGAGAGCGGGCAACACCGTCCATACGGCCGGACCGCTGTTTGTGGGAAGGATCGAATTGTCCCCACCGGGCTGGATCGAGGAGAAAAAGAGCGACGCCTATCTGGGCATAGGGAGACACCTGACGCTGGGAGCACACTACGCCATCCAGGATTCCATCGAATACAGGGAAAATACCTTTAGGAAGACAGGTATCTCTTCGGTTTCGATCTTTCAGGCCATTGGGAGGGAATTACGGCACAGTTCGAGTACAACCAGTGGGAGGAGGACTTCACCAATCCAACAAAACGGAACGGAGAGCCGAAGGGGTGGTACCTCCAGGCGGGGTATTTCATTAAGGCGAGAAAATCAACCTGGAGCCCACCTTACGGTATGAGGAATACGACCAGGATTCCAACGCGAGCGACAAAAAACAGAAAGTATGGACGGTTGGGGCGAACTGGTATGCCAAGGGGCACACCCTAAAAATCAGTGCGAACTGGGTTCATACAGAGTTTGAGAGAAACGCAAGCGGATAGCTTACGAGTGATGATGACAAGGATGTCTTCCAGTTGCAGACCCAATTCTATTTTTAGCGTATTGCAGCCAAGAAGTTTAACTCCATAATTTTCGACGGAAGGGAGGTGGGATAATGAACTGGCTCAAGAAAAAGGAGTGGTCACCCTATTTAGCTGGAGGGCTGAGCGGTGTCGTATTAATAGTATCCGTCTGGGTCGCCGAGAAGTTTTTTGGCGCATCGACCAGTTTTGTCCGCTCTGCCGGTATGATCGAGAAGCTCTTCGGTGCCGACCGGCTCGCTGGAATGGATTACTTCATCAAGTATATTCCGAAAATCGACTGGCAGTGGATGTTCGTAATCGGCGTCCTGATAGGCTCGCTCATCGCATCAACAACCTCTGGTGCTTTCCGTTGGCAGGCCGTCCCTGATATGTGGAAGGCGCGCTTCGGGCCAAGCCGAACCAAGCGGGGAATAGTCGCCTTCATCGGCGGGGCAATAGCCATGTTTGGCGCAAGACTGGCCGGTGGCTGACCGAGCGGCCATGGGCTGAGCGGTTCGCTTCAGTTAGCCGTCAGTGGATATATTGCTCTGATCTGTTTTTTCATTGGAGGTGTGCTTGTTGCTAGCATCCTCTATGGGGGAGGTGATCGCAAATGAAAATGCTCGTTTACGGACTTGTCACGGGGATGCTCTTTGGCTTTTTCTTACAAAAAGCCCTTGTACTTCGTTATGACAAACAGGTTGGTGCTCTGCGCCTTTTTGATATGACAATCGTCAAGTTCATGCTTTCGACCGTTTTGGTTGGTATGGTAGGGGTTTACCTCCTCAAGGACCTTGGATTGGTCAAACTTGATGTGAAGGCGACCGTATTGGGGGGTAATATCATTGGTAGTCTTATTTTCGGTATTGGCTGGGGGTTCCTAGGCTATTGTCCCGCGACCCAGCTCGGAGCCTTGGGCGAGGGGCGATGGGATGCTCTATGGGGTATCCTGGGAATGTTGGCCGGAGCGGCTGTTTTTGCCGAAGCTTATCCTGCTTTGAAGAAAACGGTCTTGACATGGGGCGATCTCGGGGAGATCACATTCCCCCAGGTAGTCGGTTTGAACCACTGGTTCGTAATCCCGGTATTTGTTATTGGAGGGTTGGCCCTTTTCCGATGGTTTGAGAAAAAAGGACTCTGATTTTCGAGAAAAGAAATTGAGAAATTCAAAGTGTGAAAGAAAAAGCGGAAAAGCTACTATTCAGACTTATGGGATTTAGCCCATTGTCTAGACACAGACGGATCAATTTTAGCTGCTATTGACTGAGCTCTAGGCGTGTCCTTAACCTCAACTGATTTTTCGGAAACGAGTTTTCACCCTCTGAGGGAATCTACATCGCGAGACTTGGTTCTACAAATACCGGAGGTTAATCGTTGTTTTTTGGCCTTCGGTTCATACGCATTTCTATATCTTAAAGGATTCTGCCCTTGACACTATACTCCAGCAGGGTTGGCTTCATTGCACTTGGGTGGATGTCACGAATATTATTGGCCCCCTCCTGGTTTGTTGGGGTGATAAGCCCTCATCGGAGATGGTGCGTGAGTTTGAAGAGGGCAAACTCTGTTGGTTTTATCGTGATTGGGCTTGCCTATGCGTCTTTCTGCGACGCAGGCCGTAGATGAAGGAATTATTCTTCCTAATTCCCTGATAGGAGAAGTCTTCGGTTCGACTGGTCTTGTCCAAAGCCATGGACACGATTCAAACTTCCCCATTCTCGAGGGAAGGGAGGTGATATGGATCGAAGAGGAAAAAGTCACAAGAGGGAAATCATTCCTCAGCTTGTCGAGCTGGGAGTAAGGAGAGAAATTGCATGAGTCAAACTGTTCATGACACGATAATTATCGGTGGAGGGCCGGCTGGAGCGGCGGCTGCGGTCTATGCTGCCAGAAAAAAGCTGAAATCGCTCATCATAACCGAGAATTTCGGCGGACAGTCAATTGTTTCCGGGGGCATTGAAAACTGGATTGGCGAGGAAAAGGTTACCGGTCTTGAACTGGGAGAAAAGCTAGAAAAACACGTGCGGGTTCAAGAGGACATTGACGTCATAGTTTCCGAAAAGGTTGTCGCAACAACTGAAACATCAGACTGTCCCTTTGAGATCACAACAGAGAAAGGCAAGGCATATCGGTCAAAAACACTGATTATCGCGTCCGGAGCTCGGCGTCGGCGGCTCAATATTCCCGGAGAGGATACATTTGACGGGAAAGGTGTTGCCTTCTGTTCAACCTGCGATGCTCCATTTTTCAGAGACCAAGATGTTGCTGTGGTGGGCAGCGGCAACTCAGCCCTCGAAATTGTTCTTGACCTCTTCCCGTATGCCAAGAATATCTATCTACTCATTCGACGTGATAAACTGAAAGGGGACCCCGTTGCTCAGGAAAAAGTAACTCGTGCACCTCAAGTTAAGATTATCGCTAATGCGGAGGTTCAAGAAATACTCGGCGAGCAAACGGCTACAGGGCTGCGGTACAAAGACAAAAAAGCAGATGCAATTAAAAACCTCCAAGTCGGCGGTGTGTTCGTGGAGATTGGATCAATACCAAACGCTGAATTTGTTCGGGATTTGGTCGAGACAAATGAGGCTGGAGAAATCGTTGTTGATCATCGAACTGCCGAGACATCTAAGAAGGGAATTTTCGCGGCGGGAGACGTAACGAGCGATCCCTTCAAGCAAAACAACATCGCTGCTGGTGACGGAGTAAGGGCAGCCCTCTCCGCTTACAACTGTATTCTAAACATCAAAAAATGCAGCCCGTGTGCAGAAAAGGGCGAGTGATTTCCAAGACTATGATATATTCTGCTCGGTCTTCGTTTTTTAAGGGGGCGCCCCAAAAAGATCTTGGGCCAGAAAGAATCTCCCAGGCTGCCTGGATTCAAAAGCGATCCTTCGAAACTGGTGTTGAAAAACCTCCCGTCAAGGTGGATGCCAAAGGATACTCCCATCTTTTCGGCCGAGTCCGCCAAGTAATCCGAGGCCTCGATAAGAAACCATGGGCTAGCAACGAAGACGTTTGGGCAAGCCAATGATAGGGTTGACATCGTTTATTCCTCGTTGACAGGATTTTCTTGATTTGATAAAGGATCCAAGGAGGGGGAAAATCCTCATTAAATTCAATGGCGGGAGAAGGAGACGGGTCTCCCCTCGATGGTGCCGTTATTTGTACTAAAGGAGGATTACGGTATGGACGGGAGAGTTTTACATAGAGTCTTCTCGAGGAGCCTTTTTCTTGCGGGTATGCTTCTAGTCCTTTTGCTCGTTACACCCGGTTATGGGGAGACACCGGAGGGCCCCAAGAATGTTGACGTCACAACGAAGGATCTCCAAGAGCTTGTGGATCTGCTCGAGAATCCCGAGAGACGAGAGGCCTTCGTGAAAGATTTAAAGAATCTCATCCAGCTACGGCAGGCCGCCACAAAGGAAGCCGAGAAGGTTGCAAAACCTCCTGAAAGAAAGGAAAGACGAGTATTCGCCATCGAGAAGGCGTTCATGAGTGTTGAGTCCTTGTTCAAAGGGGTTTTGGATGCAGCGGCCCGCACAGCCTCTTTGGTAACCAGAGCTCCTGGAGGACTCGGAAAGGCCAAATCCTTCTTTTCCGAGCCTGAGAACCGATCCAAGTTGCTGAGGCTGTTCGCTGATATCGCAGGGGGTATCGTGATTGCGCTCGTTGTGGGGCTCCTGTTGCGGAGGTACGTTCCCCCGAGAGATGAGCGTGAGAGAAGTCTGCCTTCCAGGCTGAGTAGGGGATTTATCACGTTGCTTCTCAGGCTGTCCCCGTATGCGGCACTCCTTGTTTCCGTTGTTATCCTCTTCCAGGTTTTTCCATCCTTTCCCCTCGGCCATACCCTGGCCCTCCTCATCTTCTTAGTGGTGTTTTTCTATCGATTGGCCCTCGGTGTCTTCAGCGTTTTGCTCGCTCCTGAAGATGGGGGCATGAGGATATTGCCGCTGAGCGATGAGAACGCAAACTATTTCTGGTTTTGGGCGGTTCGGTTCACCAACTACACGGCCCTCTATTTCCTGGTGACCGAGGTACTGTTCGTTGCCCTTGGTACCCGGCCGTCCTTCTTATTCATCCGAGGTCTTCTTCTGCTTGTGTTCCCCTTCATGATAAACGTATTTATCATGCAGATAGCCCGGGAGATCCGGATGAGATACGAAGGGGTTCGGGAAAACCCGAACGGCGCAGGGGAGGGGGTTCCCAGAAAGATCGTTACCTTGGCACTCCGGTATTTTCCAATTCTCGTTTTGGCTTACTCCTGGATCATATTTCTCTTTCTGATTGCCCGCTACGAGAGTGGTTTCAGCTACCTTTTTCAAGCGACGCTTGGTACTACTCTTACCATTGTGGCCATCTATCTTTCTTTGTGGCTCCTCGATTGGGTGTTCGAAAGGCTCTTTGCCGTGAATGAACGGATTAGGGAGCGATTTCCGGGGCTCGAACAGAAGACAAACCAGTATATTCGCATCATGAGGAGGGTTTTGGGTATCGTCGTCGTGATCTTTGGCCTAGGCGTCATTGTCCGGGTTTGGGGCATACCGGTTGATACCCTCGTTGCTTCAAGAACCGGCTCCCTCATCATCTTCAGAGCAATAGCCATTCTCATCACCCTCGGGTTGATCATCGCCGTCATAGAGATCAGCCAGTTCATGTGCGGTCGCCTGCTCGAGGAGCGCGAGGGAAAACAGCTGACCAAGAAGAGAAAGACCCTCATTCCCATGATTAACACCGCCATTAAGATAGCCGCTGCATTCATCGGGGGGATCGTCATATTGGATCAGATGGGTGTAAACACCAAACCCATTTTGGCTGGTGCGGGCATTGTGGGTTTGGCCGTAGGCTTCGGCGCTCAGACTCTCGTCAAGGATGTCATCAACGGCCTCTTCATCCTCTTACAGGATCTCATCTCGGTGGGAGATGTCGCTGTATTCGGGGACAAAGGGGGGTTGGTCGAGGCGGTGGGCATTCGCACTGTCACGTTGAGAGATCTGGCTGGAAATGTCCACGTCATTCCCAACGGCTCCATCGAGACGGTCACCAATATGACCAAGGGCTACTCCCGGTATGTCTTTGATGTGGGAGTGGCATACAGGGAAAATGTGGATGAAGTCATGGAGGTGCTGCGAGAGCTCGGCGAGGAGATGCAAAATGACCCGATCTATAAAGAGGACATCTTGGCGCCCCTTGAAATATTGGGAGTAGATAGCTTCGCAGACTCGGCCGTGATCATCAAGGCCCGAATCACCACCAAGCCGATACGGCAGTGGGCCGTGGGGCGGGAGTTCAACCGGCGGATGAAGAAGGCTTTCGACCAGCGCGGTATCGAGATCCCCTTCCCCCATCAGACCATTTACATGGGGGAGCCGAAGGAGGGGCCTGCACCCGCTCTCCAGGTCCATCTCCAAAAAAGAAATTCAAACCCGAGCGGCGAAAAGGAGTAGCAGAGGGCTCAACTCGAGAATTCTACGAGCCCTGGAATGGTTGGAGTTTATGCGGTAACAGGTCGCGGTTGCATGATGCTATTGGCTGTCGTTGATTTGGCCATCCCAACACCTGGATCTAAAAAGCATATTTGGGCACCAATAGGCGATCAAGCTTATCTGGGTGAGATTTTGAGCTCATCTGGCAGTCCAAGAGATAAGGCATGACCCGGTACGGAGTGAGGAAATTATGAAGGAAAATGATGGATTAGTCTTTGGATATCTCCTGGATGGAAATGGTGGGGGACAGGAGATCGATTGGGAAAAGCTCAGGCAATGGTCCCCTGACCGGGGCACGATCTGGCTGCACTTTGATTACAGCAACAAAAGAGTGAAAAAGTGGCTGGCGGGAGAAAGCTACCTCAGCCCGATAATAGGTGAAGCGCTGCTTGAAGAAGAAACCCGGCCTCGAATTGTCTCATCCAACGAAGGGCTACTGTTAATACTCCGCGGCGTCAATTGCAACCCCGGGGCTGACCCCGAGGATATGGTATCTATCCGTATGTGGTTTGATGAACATCGCATCATTACCATGAGGCACAGACGCGTTATGGCTATCGAAGATATCCACAAGGCCATTGAATCGGGCAAAGGACCAACCTCTGCCGGGGATTTTCTGGTTATGGTCTCCGAACGCATTGCTGACCGCATGGGCGATGTGGTAGCGGAGATGGATGACAGTGTGGACGAACTTGAGGATAACGTGCTCCACGCAGAGAGCTATGAGCTTCGCCCAAAACTTGCCAGGCTGCGACGGCAGACAATAAGCCTGCGTCGATATATCGCCCCTCAGCGCGATGTCCTTGCGCGGTTGCAGCATGAGCGCATACCATGGTTAACGGATATCGATAAAATTCATATCAGGGAGATTGCTGAACGCACGGCCCGTTTTGTTGAAGATATCGACTCTGCCCGCGACCGAGCCGCAATTACCCAGGAGGAGCTGAACAACCGTCTGTCAGAACAGATGAACAAGGCCATGTATGTACTCTCGATCATAGCTGCGATATTCCTGCCATTGGGACTTCTTACCGGACTCCTTGGCATAAATGTCGGCGGTATACCGGGTGGGGAGAACGAATGGGCCTTTGCGATCGTCAGCCTCTTTCTGTTATCAATCGCTGCGGGGCTGATCTGGTTGTTCAAGCGTATAAAATGGCTTTAGAAGAAGAGGCGAATCTTCTTGACTAGGGGACTTCTCTGTATCGATCAAGAAAGACTTACAACTTACGGTGATTAAGGCTATCCGGCATTTAAACGATGTATCGTTAAGCCTGCCAGGGCTATGACCAGCTTATATAGATCGGTTTGTGACGTCCCAACTTCAGCCGGATTCAGGCAAGCCTCTCCGTCTGAATCTATTGATTGGTTTTGTACGTAAGGTTAAAATATCCCTTTGGTAATCAGAATTTAGATTCCGAAGAAAATTGATGTTTGTAGAAGTCCAATCTTTGAATTTCTATGGAAACCCGCGAGTTAAAGAGAGTAAGAAAATCTTACAATAACTGAAGGGGGTAACCTAATATGGGACTTCAAATGAAAATGTGGTTATTGGTGGTGTTGATGTTTGGGATCCTCTATGGAGTGATCACTGGCATCGGCAGCTACATGGGAGTAGGGAGTGCAACCAGCTACATTATCTTGGCGGTTTTATTTATGGGCTTTCAGTACCTGATTGGGCCTTCAATGGTTTCACTGATGATGAGGGTTAAATGGGTTTCTGAGCAAGAAGAACCAGAGCTTCATCACCAAGTAGCTGAGTTAGCCCAAAGGGCAGGAATTCCCAAGCCCAAAGTAGGAGTTTCTCAACTTTTCATTCCCAATGCCTTTGCCTTTGGGAGAACAAGAAGAGATGGCAGGGTTTGTATTACCCAGGGAATTCAAAAACTGCTCAGCAAAGATGAGCTAAAGGCAGTGATAGGCCATGAAATTGCCCATCTCAAACACCGGGATATGATGATTATGACTCTGCTTTCGGTGATTCCCCTGATCCTCTATTGGATTGCTTTCTCACTGATGTGGGGAGGGATTGGTGGAAGGAGACAAGGGGGAGGTTATGCTGCTCTTATTGGCATGGGAGCCTTTTTGCTTTACTTCCTCACCAACCTGTTAGTTATGTATGGGTCAAGGATCAGAGAGTATTACGCTGATGAAAGAAGTGTGAAGCTGGGAAATCCTCCCCAAAACTTAGCCTCAGCTCTCTACAAACTTGTTTATAGCTCAGCCCAACTGAAAAAAAATCCCAGAGCCCAAGAACAACTGAAACGAGCTGAGGGGGTGAAGGCCTTCTTCTTGAACGATGTCTCTCGGGCCTTGAATGAAGTTAGAGACCTAAAAGAAGTCGATCGGGACCTTTCAGGAACAATAGATCAAAGTGAGCTTCTCGCCATAAGGTCTCAAGAAGTAAAATTGGGCAAAGCTGAAAAGATGATGGAGATTTTCACAACCCATCCCAATATGCTCAAGAGGATCAAACGCTTAGCTACTTTAGCTTAATAAATTCCCCAAAAGAGATAACCACGAGGGGTGTATTTAAGCACCCTTCCTTTTTTGAGCATTTAAGTATAACCCCTTTGCCAATTACGATTTAGAGCATACCACATTCCTTACGTATAGAATCGCATCAATGAGGCTGAGGAATCCACGGGACCATAGATCTCAGTGTTCTACAATTTCAATTGTCCGATTGGTCCTCCCCTCCCGGATGGCCACTTTCGCGCCCTGACTTTGGTCAGGATAATGAGCCCGGTGGCTGAAAGCAATCACAAAGGGCAGGGCGAAAATGCAAGGAAGGCGCGAGCATTGCACTCTCGGCTCGCTCTCCGAGCGACGTTTTGTCCGATAACATCCCACGGATCCCAACTACTGATTTACTTTTCCGTCGTAGATTTGTTACATTTCAACTCAGATATCGTTTCTGGAGACAGGATATGGCTCTTTCCAATCTGGCTGGAAAACCGGCTCCGCGTACTCTACTCGTTAAGATCCCAAGACTCGTCAGCTACTATTACACCCATAAGCCAGACATTTCAGACCCGGCCCAGGAAGTCGTCTTCGGCACCTCGGGCCACAGGGGTTCATCCTTTAGGAACAACTTCAACGAAGATCATATCCTGGCCATCTCCCAGGCCATTTCTGAATACAGGAAATCAAGGGGCATCACCGGCCCCCTTTTTATGGGCATGGACACCCACGCCCTTTCCGAACCGGCCCTAGCAAGCGCCTTGGAGGTTTTCGCTCCCAATGGTATAACGGTTATAGTTCAAAAAGGATTCGGCTATACGCCAACACCCGTCATCTCCCACGCCATCGTGACGTATAACCGAGGCAGAACGAGCGGGCTTGCCGATGGCGTGGTTATCACACCTTCCCATAATCCGCCGGACGACGGTGGGTTCAAATACAACCCCCCACATGGCGGTCCGGCTGAGACCGAAACCACCAAAGTCATTGAAGACAGGGCTAACGAGATTTTGCGCTCTGCCAACAAGGGCGTGCTCCGGATGTCCTTCGATAAGGCGATTTCCGCCGGCAGCATCTATGAGTATGACTACATCGGCCCGTACGCAGAGGACCTAGCGAATATCATCGACATGGAAGCCATAGCCAAAGCTGGGCTGAAAATAGGAGTGGACCCCATGGGTGGAGCAGTCGTGGACTTCTGGGACCCGATTGCCGAGCGGTTCAAACTTGATATCGAGGTGGTCAACCGGACCATCGATCCGACCTTCGGGTTTATGACGGTGGACAAAGACGGCAAAATCCGCATGGACTGCTCATCGCCCTATGCCATGGCAAGCCTGATCGGGCTCAAGGACACCTTTGACATCGCCTTCGGCAACGACACGGACGCGGACCGCCACGGCATCGTCACCAAGGGTTATGGGCTACTTGAACCGAACCACTATCTTGCTGTTGCCGTCTGGTATCTCTTCCAAAACCGCCCGAGCTGGAAACCCGATGCGGCCGTCGGCAAGACTTTGGTCTCAAGCTCCATGATTGACCGGGTGGCGGCGCACCTGAAACGCAAGCTCTCGGAGGTACCTGTGGGCTTCAAGTGGTTCGTGGACGGTCTCACTAATGGCTCGTACGGGTTCGGCGGCGAGGAAAGTGCAGGGGCTTCCTTCTTACGCAAGGATGGCACGGTTTGGACCACTGACAAGGATGGTATTATCATGAACCTCCTGGCCGCTGAAATCACCGCCAAAACGGTTCGCGATCCTTACGAGGTATACAAAGAGCTGGAAGAGAGATTTGGGGAGCCCGTGTACGAGCGGATCGATGCGCCAGCAACGTCCGACCAGAAGGCGGTCCTTAAAAAACTCTCGCCAGATATGGTGGCGGCAAAAGAGCTGGCCGGAGAAAAAATAACCGCCACACTCACTCACGCGCCAGGCAACGGCGCCCCTATCGACGGTCTTAAAGTCGTGACCGAAAACGGCTGGTTTGCAGCTCGACCGTCAGGGACGGAAGACCTTTACAAGCTTTATGCGGAGAGCTTCAGAGGCGAGGAACACTTGAAAAAGATACAAGAAGAGGCACAGGCAATTGTGAATCTGGCTTTCAAGGCGGCGGGAGGCTGATCTGATATCCTCCCCCTGTACGCACTTTTCAAAAAAATTCGGCCGAAACCCCCAACAAAAGATTTTTGAAATCCCTTGCCTCTTTTCAGTCGAAAAGATGGCTTCGAAAGAGAAATCGGAAAATAGCCGCGAAGCTACGCTCGGGGCAGACTACCCGCTGTGGCGACTGCTTGTGAGCGTATGGCAGAGTTTCACAGGCAGATTGGCTAACAAAGTGAAGCCGAGGAGATAGAAGCACGTGCAAGAAAAATCGGCTCAAATCAGCGAAGGTAATACTGCTGGTGGTTTCCGAAAATCCCTTTTACACTAGTGACTTTGTAGATAGCAGATGAATCGTGAGCCCTGAGAGGTCTAACAGGGTTGCAGATTTTAGTTAGGACTCCTGAGTCCTCTGTTTTCGGAGTTTTGAAGATCTCCCTTTTCTGTTATCTCCAAGTGGGAAGTATGTCTACACCTATCTAATCCCAATGGATTTAAATCCCTTGACAACGGGTTCCATCGAAATCGATCTCCTGAAACGTGCTTTGGAGGGCAGGATTCCATCCTCTGAGCTACATACGAGCAGAAATGATAACATTGGGGCGAACGAAGAGTAACCCACATCAATCAACCAACATTAGCATTATTCCAAGATCACTTCCTCCCTGTAGCTTGGCACCGAGATCCCCCAGCCGGTTCTTTTTCCTAAGAAGTCAGCGAACCGGGTGGCAAGGATGTGGCCCGCTTCGTAAAAGGTCGTTGTAACGCCACCTCCTATGTGAAGCGGTTCCTCATAGCGTACGGGCGAGAGTAGTGGGAAGCAAGCCCTAGCATCATCTATCGTATAGAGCGGGATTTCAGGATAGGGGCCCTTTTTTCCCTCTCGTTCGTGTCTGCGCCTCTTGAGTTCAGCATCTTCCTGTTGGAGATGTGCTGAATCCATGAGCATGATTGGAACAATCTCAGAAGTGGCAGCGGTACAATAGATTTGACCACGAAACCCTTCACCGACCAGCTTCGGAAGCCAACCGCAGTGGTCGAGATGAGCATGGGTTAGAAGGACAGCATCTATGGCCTCGGACGCAACTGGAAACGCGTCCCAATTTCTCGCTCTCGACTCCCGTTCTTGATAAAGCCCGCAGTCCACCAACAGCCTGGTATCGTTGGCCTCTATGAGGTACCGTGACCCCGTAACATTCTGGGATGCGCCCATAAACGCTAGCTTAATATGCATGTCTCAACCCATACGCGCCTACCAAGCTTTCCATCTGGCTTACCATGCAGTCAGCATACCTTTTCCCCTACAAGGAGATCCCTGCCCTTCCGGAGGAATACCTGAGAAAGTGTATAAATGCGGTGACACATGAGGTGAGAATCGTTCAAGGCAAAGGGCCTCGGTGAGGACGGGTATCGGCTCGGGGTAACGATCGCTTTAGTCCATCATTCCTCTTCATCGATGGGGATGGTGATGGTCTTATCCCGGGGAGATTCCACCAGGGGGTTCTTCAATCTCATCTCGTATTGTCTGAATTCCCTCCTGATTTCGCTTCGCATGTGATGGATGAACTGATCAACCTCTCGTTCGATCTCTTCCATCCTCTCGCGCATCCTGAGGATCACCTCAGCTCCCACGAGCGTTATGCCCAATTCGTCTCGCAACCTCTGAATCATTTTCATTCGATCGATATCGGCCCGAGTGAATACTCGAACCCCATGAGGGGTTTGCCGAGGGGTCAAGATACCCTCCCTCACATAGTAGCGAATCGTCTGAGGCTGAACCCCCAATTCCTCGGCTACATCCCTCACGGTAAGTCGCTGTTCCCCCTTTTTCAATTCCGTTCCCTCGATCTCGATTAGGAAAGCTTGCCCTTCAGGTCTTGAAAAATCCTCCTCGTTTCCTCATCGATCTTCCTCGGGATCGACACACGAAGCTCTACGTAGTGGTTCCCCCTCCCAGATCCCCTGAGTCGCGGAGCCCCTCTTCCCTTGAGTCGGAGCTTCTGTCCGTTCTGCGTCCCCGGAGGGATCGTCATATTCACCATCCCATCGACGGTGGGAACTCGGACCTTATCCCCCAAAACAGCCTCCGGGACGGAAATCTCAACCCTTGAATAGATATCGTCGCCCTTTCTCGTAAATTCGGGATGGGGGCGTATCCGAATTTGGACATACAGGTCTCCCGGAGGTCCTCCATCAATCCCCTGACCTCCCTTTCCAGCAATCCTTAATTTAGATCCATCATCCACTCCCGGTGGAATCTTCACCGAAATCGTCTCCTCCTTTGAGGCACGTCCGTTCCCCCCGCAGCTCTTGCAGGGGGTCTCGGAGATCCTTCCCTCTCCATCGCACCGGGGACACACCTGCCGAAGGACCGTCCCTTCTCTCGAAATCTCCAACATTCCGCTGCCACCGCATTGTTGACAGGTCACCGATTTCCCCGATGGATCGGCACCCGATCCTTTGCAGATCGGGCAAAACTCCTCCTTTCTCAAGTGAATATGAGTAGAGGTCCCGCGAATGGCGTCCATGAACCCGATTTCCAACTGGTAGACGTAGTCCTCTCCCCTTGTCGGACCACGCGATCGGAACACCTCTCTCTCCCCGAATAGATCCCCGAAGAGGTCGGAGAAGTCCATGTCCCGGAAGGATGAGCGGTATCCACCATATCCAGCGGCCTCCGCCCGCCGGCCCGCGAAAAATTCACGAAAGGCCTGATCCCCCATTTGGTCATACTGCGCCCGATTTTGGGGGTCTCCCAAGACCTCGTAGGCCTCTGCGATTTCCTTGAATTTCGCCTCCGCTTGCTTATTGCCCGGGTTGACATCAGGGTGGTATTTGCGGGCCAATCTTCGAAAGGCCTTCTTGATCTCGGCTTCGCTCGCCCCTCTCTTCAGGCCCAACACACCATAATAATCCTTTTGAGCCATGGCACTACCTAACTCTGTTACCCGATAGTATTACATATCAAAACCCATTTCCATTGGCAATATGATTCTTGCCCCAGATCCAAAAGAGATCTTTTCCGAGGAGACTTCATGCCGATTCGCTTGGCCTTCTCCAAGATAATGGGAACCAACAGGAGGTCGGCCTGATCCATGCAGTGTTCCCCTTCTGAGCCGAGAGCAAAATACGGATTAGTTGTTATCCCGCACTGGGCCAGTGGGTTTTATCTCAGGAAGAAACAGGTTCAGCTTCTTATGAGAAATTAACAAAACCATTCGAGAGTATTGACGTGGTTTTTGTAGGAGGTAATATGAGGTCGAGATGTTCGGGGAACTGCTACCGGCATTCGAGACACTTGAAATCCTGGGAGATGTGGAATCTATTTTTCTATACGAAGATATACCCCTTTTTTGACGGATCTGCGCTACTGGATAAACCATCATTAAGAGTATGTTCATATCGGTTAGGCACAGAGGGAAACTCTGATTGCATTGATGTGGCAACGCCCGGCCGTGTATTATAGGAGTGCCGAGTAATCAAGATGCTTAGAGAAATTCCCATTTACTGAAAAAGGAGGTTGGAACATGGAAGGGACCAGGATTTCCTATCATGAATCCGTCCGCAGGGTGTATGATCGGATCAAAAAAGATGGGATGGACAACATCTGGGACCGTTTCGAGGCCCAGGGCATGGGGGGCGATCCTGACAAGAGGTGCCCCTTCTGCCAGGGAGGGATCCGGTGCGACTTGTGTTCCAATGGGCCGTGCCGTTCAGATGCATCAAAGGGTAAAAAAGGGGTGTGTGGAATCACTGCCGATGGCATGGCTATGCGGATGATGCTACTCAGAAACGTCATGGGTGCTTCTACGTATCAGTACCACACGGATCAGACTATAAAGACCCTCCGGGCGACAGCTATGGGTAAAACGCCGTTCAAGATTACGGAGACTGGTAAATTAAAAACCTTTGCCGAGCGACTTGGCATAGATACATCAGGATCAGAAGAAGAGATAGCCTCACTGCTGTGTGATTTTGCGGAGAATGATTTTAACAGAAAATATTATGAGCCAAGTCGAATCGTCGAGCTGCTGGCCCCTCAAGAGCGTAAAGAAGTTTGGAAAAAACTGGGGATTTTCCCGGGCGGCATTTACGGCGAAATGATGTTATCTACGAGTTCATGCCTTACCAACGTAGACGGTAATTACGTGAGCTTGGCTCTCAAGGCCATGCGTCTCAGCTTGGCAATGGCTTATCAGAGCCAGATCGTGAACGAGTACTGCCAGGATATTCTTTACGGCGTACCAAGGCCCCACAAGATGCGCGTAGACCTTGGCGTGTTGGATCCTGAATATGTCAACGTTCTACCCAACGGGCATGAACCGTTTCTCGGTTTTGCCATGGTTCAGCTAGCTCGAAAACCAGAGTGGCAAGAAAAAGCGAAAACCGTGGGAGCCAAGGGCTTGCGGGTGATTGCGAACATTGAGACTGGGCAGGAGATGATTCAAAGATGGGAGATGGATGACTCCTTTTACGGTTTTACCGGCAACTGGATCATGCAAGAGGCAGTTCTGGCGAGCGGGTGTGTGGACCTTTTCGCTTGTGACATGAATTGTTCCATGGCGATTGATCCAGTGTATGCCAAGCAATATAAGTTCAAACTCATACCAGTGAGCGAGGCAGTTTCCTTTGAAGGCATTAACGATCGGATCAACTACGTGCCGGAAAAGGCTGAAGAACAGGCTGCTCAACTCTTACAGATGGCGGTCGATAACTTTGAGGAACGGAGAGCGTCTATCGAGCCAGTTACCCACTTACCCATGAAAGAGGCCGTTGTTGGCTTCTCCACCGAGAGCATCGTTGAAGCCTTGGGCGGCACCCTTGACCCCCTCCTTGGAGCTATCAAAGATGGGACGTTGAGAGGGGTTGCGGGGCTTATTTCATGCACAACGCTGAGAGATACGGGTCAGGACGTACATAGTGTTCGGGTAGCTAAGGAACTGATTAGCCACGATATTCTTGTTCTCTCACTGGGATGTGGCAATGGGGCCATGCAAGTTGCCGGTCTGTGCAGCATGAAGGCAAAGAAATTCGCCGGCCCCGGGATAAACAAGATTTGCGAAGATTTGCAGATTCCCCCCGTTCTCAGCTATGGAACCTGCACCGATACTGGGCGTCTGGCCGATCTACTGGCGGCGATATCAGATACTTTAGGAGGTGTACCCATTCCTCACCTCCCTGTTGCTGCTGTTGCGCCTGAGTATATGGAACAGAAGGCCACAATCGATGCAGTTTTCGCCTTAGCCCTTGGACTCTATACATATGTCAACCCTGTACCAACTGTTACCGGAGCACCAAATCTGGTTCAATTGCTGACGCAGGACTGTAAACAGATCACCGGTGGCATCATGAATGTCGAGAGGGACCCCGTCCGAGCTGTGGAGGCTATTTTAGCCCACATAGAACTTAAACGGAAAAGACTAGGCATGTAATCTCCCACACAAGGCTATTGACCTCGGTTATAGTTTATATTGTACTATCGTATGAAAATGCCTGCAGCGAAGGCCGAATGCATGGATATAATGCGAAGACTCTCTTCAAGACGTTAAAGGGGAGACCTCAATGGAGGTAAAGGAACAAAAGCACTCCCTTAATCGAAACCCAGACAGGATTGTTCAGGCGGTTTTAATACAAATGGGAACCTTACACACTCATTTTTGAATATATCCCGAGAAACCCCTTGCGAAAGGAGCTAAGGATGAAAGTTTCATGGCGAATCACCCGAATTTTCGGAATTGACATCTGTATTGACGCTAGCTGGCTGGTTATCTTCGGCCTTTTCACATGGATTATGGCGTCTTACTACTTCCCCAACGGATATCCCCAGTGGCTCAAGTGGCAGTATTGGGCCGTGGGAGCACTTACGTCAATCCTGTTCTTTGCCTCAGTGCTCGGCCATGAGCTGGCCCACTCCCTGGTGGCTATCAAGCAGGGAGAAAAAGTCAGGCGAATTACCCTGTTCATTCTTGGGGGAGTCTCCCAGCTGTCCGAGGAACCAAAGGAGGCATCAAAAGAGTTTTTCATGGCCTTGGTGGGCCCTCTGGCGAGTTTTGCTATCGCCATTGGGTGTTATTTTTCGATTGTTATACTCCGTCCCGTTAGTGAACCCCTTGCTGCAATGGCCCGATATCTTTCCTTCATCAATGTGCTTCTCGGCGCTTTCAACCTCCTCCCAGGATTTCCCATGGATGGAGGCCGTGTTCTTCGATCCATTATTTGGAAGTTTACCGGCAATTTGAAAAAGGCGACCGGCATCGCCTCATCCGTTGGCCAGGGGTTTGCCTATCTCTTTATCGTTCTTGGATTTCTCATGATGTTCAGGGGACTGTTTGTGAATGGGATCTGGATCATGATGGTTGGCTGGTTTCTCCTCAGAGCGGCAGGCCAAGGTTACCATCAGGTCATCATGAGAGAGATGCTCAGTGCGGTCAGGGCAGAAGACCTCATGGAAAGGGATATCCAAAACGTACCCAGCGACCTCACAATCCAGAAACTCGTTGATGAGTTTATTCTGAAGCACCGAGATCGGGCTTTTATGGTGGTCGATAACGGAAATATCAAGGGGATCGTCTGCCTTGAGGATGTAAAGAAGCTCCCAAGAGATGAGTGGCCTTCAGCCAGGGTTAGCCAAATTATGACCTCCAGAGAGGATCTGGCAACAGTCTCTCCCAACGATGACGGGAACAAGGTTCTGGCTGAGCTTGCGGCCAGAAGCGTTCACCAGGTGCCGGTTGTGAAAAAGGGTAAAATCCAAGGAATTATCTGTAGGACCGATATCCTCCAGCTCATGCAAGTTCGCGCGGATCTCGGGATCTAAAGGGGAGAATCCGTATCGACCCGACCATTACTTTCTTTAGGTCGATTAGCCAGGAGAGGAAAAATCTGGAGGTGTTGGGCGGGGAATCGCCCCTGTTATCTCCGTCGCAGGAAGCTATTATTCTTGTTCCGAGTTAGCCAATGTTTATTCATTTCTTCTTGACACTTCCCGTTAAAATGACTTGAGGGCTATTGATAGTTCGCCCCACAGTTTATGCCTTGATGCGAAAGGAGGTGATACGAAAAGGGAGAAAAGTGTTTCTTCAACAGTTGACCCTGTTTTCTTACGAGCTCACTTTCAGTGACGATCTGTAATCTTACGTGTCGCTGAGCCGATCCAAAGTTGAAAATTTCCGTAAACCATGGCTAAACTCAACGCGGCCTCTTTTCTATCGAATCGATCATAGTTATTACGTTGCCTTACCCAGTGGCATCGTGCAGATAGAAAAGGTTACAAGAAAGGGATGGAACGATGTTCAACCATATAATTTTACCTCTCGACGGATCTTCTCTGGCCGAACGTGCGCTGCCTCACGCTGTCTCATTAGCTCAGGCGTTCGAGGCGTCGATCACGTTGCTCAGAGTCATAGAAGACCCCCAAACAGATGGCCACATTGAGCCGGTTGATCCACTGGACTGGCACATGTGCAAGACCGAGGGGGAGGCATACCTTGATGCATCGGTCGGCCCACTGCGGGAAGTAGGCCTCCGTGCGGAGCGTCTCCTCTTGGAAGGCCAACCGGCGCAGAGCATCCTCGAATTCGTCCGTAGCCATAACGTCGATCTCATCGTGGCCAGTAGCCACGGCAAGAAAGGCTTAAGCGCCTGGAACGTGAGCAGTGTTGTCCAAAAAATCATCTGGCGCTCACGTGTCTCGACGATGATCGTGAGGGCCTATCAGCCTATGGACTCAGACTCAAAGGACCTGCGATACCAACGGCTCCTCGTCCCGCTGGATGGCTCGCAGAGGGCCGAATGTGCCTTACCGGTCGCGAACGCATTGGCCCGCTTCCACGACGCCGAACTCCTTTTGGCACACGTGGTAAGCAGACCTGAGATGCCGCGCCGTGTTCCCCTGACGCAGGAGGAACTCGAACTACTGAAGCGGATCGTGGATCGCAACCAACAAGAAGCGACGAGATATCTTGAGGAAATACAGTCCAGCATGGCCGGCAATGTCCAGACCCGAATGCTCTCTTGTGGAGACGTCGCGATGAGCCTACACGAACTTGTGGAGCGGGAAAAAGCCGACCTCGTCGTACTGAGTGGGCACGGCTATTCCGGCAGGATGGAATGGCCCTATGGTGGCGTGACGAATAGCTTTGTCCAATACGGTACCACGCCGCTCCTGATTGTCCAGGACTTGCCGCCAGAGGAAATAGAGCTTACCGAGGCCGAGGCAGCCATCAGGGAGATCAAGGGACATTAGCGCATGTCAAATGATCAATTCGAACGAGAGATAGCACACGAATCAACTCCCCTGGATGTGGATGCCGGGTTGATCCCGTCAGTTGAAAATCGAGCGCGACAACTGGCCGAACGTCATAGAACGGTTAGCCATCTCGGGCGGGCGTATTGGCTCCCGGACAACCTTCGGGCACAGAAGGCGCTCCTAGACGAGGCCTATGACTACTGCGCCGGGGCCTCGACAGAAGAATCAGCCCCCTCGTATGTGGCTGAGTGGCTGCTGGACAACTTCTATATGGTTCAACAGGCGTTGCGCCTGATTCAGGAGGACATGCCCGAGGGCTACTACCGGCAGCTGCCGAAACTCATGGTGACTACGCTGGCAGGGGAGACGCGAATCTATGCCATTGCCCTGGAAATCATCCATGGGTGCCGGAGGCAGCTGGAGCGCGACCAGGTTACGCGCTTTGTCCAAGCGTACCAGGAAATCACCCCGCTGACGATAGGAGAAATATGGGCCCTGCCGGCCATGCTCCGCGTGGTCATCTTGGAATACCTAACGCAGTCAGTTGCCTGCATCACGCTACTAGAGGTACCTGAGTACCAGGAACCTCATCCAGCTGTCGTTTTGCCCGAAGAACTGTCAGACGAAGACATCGTTTCTAACGCCATCCTCAGCCTTCGCATGCTCGCGGCCGAGGACTGGAAGGCCTTCTTCGAGCGCGTAAGCAAGGTGGAATGCATTCTGCGGACTGACCCGGCAAATTTCTATGCACGTATGGACTTCGAGACGCGGGACCGTTATCGGAAAGCCGTCGAGGAGTTAGCGCGGGCATCGGAGCACGGCGAACTCGAAAT
>Ga0209427_10002606_pt1 | contig 21189 bp, 17 predicted proteins | sample DeeMarSWOR136_30_FD_187465 | JGI IMG/M metagenome (GOLD analysis project Ga0209427, IMG submission 187465) | Marine sediment microbial communities from White Oak River estuary, North Carolina - WOR-1-36_30 (SPAdes) (version 2) | ecosystem: Environmental > Aquatic > Marine > Intertidal zone >...
AAATCAATTCCACAGTTGCTTCAATTGCTGAAGAAGTAATGAATGAATTGCCAACAATCTGGCGTGGATTCCTTAATCGTCAATATGAACTTTATTGAAGATCGAAATTAAATCTCTTGGTGGGAGCACATTCCCCGCTATTTTTTCTTTTTTCTTTTAAAATTTCGCTGTGATACTTGTTAAAGCCTTATTTGAGTTTTTAAGGTAGTTAAAACTCTTTAAACTGTCCTTTCTATAGGTGCAAAAGTTTTTTATTGAAGATATGCTGTGTTCATCTTAAGCGCAAAGAATAATATAGAAATTAAAACTAGTCTTAATTGTGTAAAAACTTTGTTTATATCTTTAAACTTGGATTTTCTGTGTGCTAAGGAGTGTGCGGCTTCATATGACGCGTTATACATTCAAGTGTATTGTTGCAGGCGATGGGGGTACAGGAAAAACAACATTGATTAACAGATATATTACCAAAACATTCTCAGTTGATACAAAGGTCACAATTGGAGCTGGCTTCTATACAAAGACTCTAGAGATAAATGATTCAATTTTGAAACTTCAAATATGGGACTTTGGTGGAGAAAAACGCTTTCGATTTATCCTTCCAACCTATTGCAAAGGCGCACATGGAGTAATTATGGCTTTTGATCTTACGCGGCTTCCAACATTAATAGGTCTCGACGAATGGATAGATATCATTAAGAAAAATGCAGCGAATCCCAAAATCATTCTTATCGGAACAAAGCTTGATTTAGAACAAACAATAGATGCTGAAATAATTAATGAGTTTCTCGCAAGGAATAATGAAGTGTCGTCATTCTATAAAACAAGTTCTAAGACTGGAGAAAACATTGAGCTTATTTTTGAACAAATGGGACAACTATTGCTTGAAAGTGTTTAAGGTAATAATAATGCCTGAAAACGAAAAAAAGGTCGTCGTCTTTTGTAGAATATGTGATTGCTTTGTTTCGATTATATTTTCAAAAAAAGAATTTCTCGAAAACTCAAAGTTTGATGGTGGACTTGTTTCAGGCACATTTTTGCATAAATCAAAGAATAAAGAAGATCCTGCGCATGCTCTCTTAGTTTATTTCGATAAGAATTTCAATCATCGTGGTACGGTGTGCTCAAAAGTAATTAAGACAAAAAGTACAAAATATACAAAGGGAAAGAAATGAAGAGGTAGTCTTCACCGCCCTTAAGGTTCCCTATGTTTTCTCAAAACTTGTTTACTGCAAGCTGGGCAATTTATGTCTTTTTCTATGTGTTGATGAGAAGGTTTTTAATTTTTTGAGTTTATTGAGGCTAAATACATGAAACCTATTCTTAAATCGTATTCTATTACTGAAATCTGGTGGAGAAAGTGCAGATCAAAAGATCTTATCACTTTTGAAGAAAAGACAAACTAGCGAAGAAGTTGAAAACGCAATAAAATGGACAAGAGAGGCGGATATTGCTTTTGAAAATACTTTTAATCAACCCACCTGTTTTTCACGCTAAAGAAGTACGTATCAAGTCACGTCTTTTTACGACTGAGAAATATATGAATGTGTTTGGAGAGCCGATGGGTCTTATGTATCTTGCAAGCTATTTGCAAGCAAATGGGTATGAAGTACAAATTGTTGATGTATTTAATGATAAAATTTGGAACAATTTGCCTAATATAATCCGTAAGTCAGGTGCAGATATAATTGGAATTACCAGTATGACGACTGGCATTAATGAAGCGCTAGAAACTGCTCAAATATGTAGAAAAGAACTTAACGTTCCAATCGTTTTTGGTGGGGCTCATGCTTCTGGAACACCTGAAACTTTGACTAAGCATCCAGCTGTTGATATATCCGTTATAGGAGAAGGAGAACAAACGTTTATAGAGTTATTATCCACAATTGAGAAAGGAAATTCACTAAAAGAAGTCGATGGAATTTGTTTTAAACATAATGGCGCTATCATACGAACAGCCTCAAGGCAGTTGATTAGTGATTTAGACAGTATCCCTTGGCCAGCTCGTGATCTTGTTGATATGAAAAATTATTATATGGATATTTCTTCACATCGAGGTATCTGGCCTGCTTACACAGTATTTGCATCACGGGGCTGTCCTTTTAATTGTGCTTTTTGTACATCTAATATCTGGGGTCGTAAATGGCGAAAACGTGATCCAAAAAAGGTTATAGATGAAGTAGAAGCAGTATATGCACAATTTCGTAGACCTGGTATCAAATTTGGAGATTTTGTTTTTAATGTTGATAGGAAATGGGTAGAGCAGATCTGTAATGAGATTGTGAGTAGAGGACTTGATATTAAATGGAGCGCTAAAACAAGCATACATGGAGTTACACCTGAACTTCTTGATTTGATGAACCGTTCAGGATGCGTTTTACTGAAATATGGTGGAGAAAGTGCAGATCAAGAGATTTTATCACTTCTAAATAAAAAACAAACTAACGATGAAGTCGAAAACGCAATAAAATGGACAAGAGAAGCAGATATTTCACCTCACTTATATTTTCTTGTAGGCGTTCCACAAGAAACAGAAGGATCAAAAAAGCGAACATTTGAATTTGCGAAACGACTTTTTCATAAATATGATGCAAAAATTAAATTCAGCACTTTATATGTGTTTCCAGGAACAGAAATTGAAGAAATGGCTGGATTAAAGGGATATGATTATTATGCTCCACTACCCGAAATTGAATCCACGTCACGTGCCCCTTTGTACAGTGTTGTTACAGGAATGTACTCTGAAAACGAGATTAATCGAATACGTGGAAGATACGACAAATATTTCGCTATTCGTTCTGCATGGAGATACGTACGTAGAAATCCTTTTAGTTTGCGAAGCTGGAAATATGTGATCCAAAACCTTTAAAAAAAAGGTACTCTTTCTTGATCTATATCCCTTGTACTATTAAGGTCTAAAACACTGGGCTAACTTCTGTTTTGTCAACCTACAGAATACCATCATCATCTAGGCGAAATATTATGGAATCTTCACCTGGTTTCAAGGAAAGAGTATACACTTTTAGTACATGCACTCTGGCTATTTCCTCATTTATAGTAAATCTTGGCTTTGGATTGACTTTACCGTATTTCCCATTGTTCGCAATAGAACTGGGGGCGGAAGTCTGGCATGTAGGTTTTCTTGTTACTGCTTTCATTGTGGGACGTGTTCTTTTTAACGATAGAGCTGGAAGGCTTTCAGATATGTATGGGAGGAAACTTATCATCAATCTCGGTGCCCTTGGGTATGCATTAATTTCGATCGTCATGTTCTTCATCACACACTGGTTACACATGCTGGTACTGAATTTCTTCTGGGGAATGGCTTCCGCTTTTGTTTGGTCGCCGAGTGAGGCGTGTTTGGTAGATCAGGTCTCACCTAAGAAAAGAGGAGAAGCACTTAGCATGTTTTTCACACTTACTAACTTCGGATGGGTTGGCGGACCGGCAATAGGGGGTTTAGCGCAACATTATGCTTTCAATACCCTCAATATGTCGATCGCAGACTCGTTTCGCTTCCCATTCTATATAGTCTTTGTACTTTCCTTACTTTCACTTGCCATTGTGCGTCTTTTTGTTACTGAAACACGTGGAAAAGATGCATGTGATATCATTATACCTTCCTCGATGATTGACAATACAAGTGGGGCGAGCACCACAGAGCAAGACGAAGATTCAGAATTACCAGAATATTTGAAAAGAAACCTCTACGTATTTTTCTTCGCTGCATTTGCAAATGGGTTCAGCTGGGCATTCCTTGAGCCTTTATTGCCCATTTACTTGACCGATAAAATTGGAGCTATTCCTCTTGAGATCGGTATAATCTTTACTACAGCAGGTTTATGTGGTATATTTGTGAATTATCCCTCTGGACGAATGAGTGACAAATTTGGTAGAAAACCACTTATCAGCGTTGGGATGATCTGCTCGCGAACAGCGACTTTATTAATACCAGCGTTCTCTCAAACAGCTGCAAATGTAACTGGTGTAATGGGCGTCAGATCTGTCGGTTTTAATGTAAGCCAGCCAGCTTTACGCGCATTACAAGCTGATCAAGTTCCATATGCTAGACGAGGACAATTATTTGGAAGAATCGAAATGTTCTTTGATGTTGGGATGATTATAGGGTCTCTTATCTCTCCCCCTCTCTACTCTGCTTTTGGATCGGTTCCATTGTTTACGTTATTCGGGCAGGTCATCCTTGGAGAAATTATACCCTTTGCGATTCCAGCAATTATGGGAATAATAGCATTAGCATGCATTTTGGCGTTTGTTCTGACAAAAAAAGAAAGTGAGGAATTTTAGGTTATTAATCTTCATTTTTCATTGCAAAAACATTGATTTAAGCGAGGTAATCTAGTAATAATCAAAAAAATCTTTTAAAGTTCCTCTGCTTTTATCCCTCGATTAATAACAACCTCAGCAATATCTGCAGAGTAATTGACGATTCTTTCTAAACTTGCAGAGATCGCAGCAAGATTTACTGCTAACTTGGTTGTAGAAGAAGATACTAAGGGCTCAATCTTTTCATTGATCAAGTGTCGGATTTCTTCCTTCTTATGAATCTGCCTATTGGCTTCTTTTAAATCTCGAGAAAATAATGATTTAAATGCAGTTGAGTAGATCTCTAGCGTTTCTTGACCTAGTTCAAACAGCTGTTCCGTAGGACATTCCAATTCTTCTTTAAGTATTGTATCCCAATTTCGTGCAATTATCACTAAGTGATCACTAATCCGCTCTATTGAGCGAGTTACAGCGTAAAAGTCAATAATTTCTTGTTCTCGGATTCCGATCTGTTTAAGCACCAAAGGATTCCTTAGGCCGCCCTTTAATTGTTTAATTGCAAGGAAGTATAATCTATCCACAACATCCTCTTGATTCATAGCTTCTTCAAGAGGTGATTTATTCTCAATCATTGATGTTATGATAGTCTTTAGCATAGAAGAGGTTAGCAAGAATAAACGTCGCATCACTTTCCCTATTGAAAGTTCTTCAAATGAAGTTAAATCTTGAAGAACGATTTTATTCTCATATTCTTCAATGATTTCAACACCTAAAAGACGATGTACGCGTTTTAGTGTCCTTTTTCTATATTCTGGCGAAATGGGGCCTTTGGAATTTATATGAATTATTTTTGGTCCATTTAAATATTTGGCAATGAGCACACGTTCGTATAGATCAATATCCTTAAAATCGCCTACGTTGATTGACTCCTCAAAAAAGAAATTATTACTTGTTGAATTAGGTGACAATAAGAGCGACCCATCATGCTTATCTACAATTGAGACCTCATCTCCCGCTTTCAATCCAATTTTTTTTGCCCAATTTTTTGGAAGTGAGACAATATATGTAGAAGTTCCTGTCAACTGAACTTTCCTTCGTTCCAATAGCTACACCTCTGACTCTAATCTTGATCTTAACTAAATAGACCAAATAGATGCATTAAATCAAGAAAATCTTATATGAATATATAGATTTTGGAGATGGTATAGATATCAGACTATAGATCTATATTTTCTATATATTATTTTCGAATATTCTTGCTCAATGTAACTAACAAAGTATTGAAGAATCTATGGTATTAAAAGAGGCTGGATTTAACAATAAAGGCCCAATTGAGACTTTTTGTCCATTTTAAATTAATAACAGATGATTCCATTCTTATTTCGCTTCTATATATTCTATATAGGAGTAAAAAAACTAACAAGGGAAATTTGAAATAGTTTAGCCTGTGATGTGGGGGCAAAATATCAAAAAAATTATACAGAGAGTGAATACTTGAAGCTTAACAAAAAGATAATCGGAGGAGTTGCGATCATCGCTATTTTGGTGATCAGTCTCGGCGTTGTCTTTGGCACAGGGTTCGATAAACCACATCGCACTATTGATATCACGGGCTCAACGACAGTTCTTCCAATCTCACAACGATGTGCAGAAGAATGGACTACGACTAAGAATCCGGATCGAAACCATCCTTATTATGACGAGATTAACGTTGCTGGAGGCGGCTCTGGTGTGGGCAAAAAGGACCTAATTGATGGAAACAATGATATAGCTGATTCTTCTTCATCAATGAAACCTGAAGAGTATGCAGATGCGTATGCAAATGGCGTTAACCCTGTAGAACATGTTATTGCACTTGACGGTCTCTCAATAGCTGTACATCCGACAAACGGACTCACTGATATTAGCATGGCTGAAATAAAAGCTATCTATGACGGAACAATTACAGATTGGAGCGAACTTGGACAACCCGCTGGCCAGATCGTGGTATACAACCGTGAAAGTTCTTCTGGAACCTTCGAAACATTCGAAAAGAAAGTAATGGATGAAGAACCCATCCGTGCTGATGCAATTGAAAAGACCTCGAACGGCGCTATGAAGCAAGCAGTATCTGGCGATCCACTTGGTATCGCTTATATTGGAATTGGCTACGTAGACGAAAGCGTAAAGGCATTAACAGTTGACGGTATCGTCGCCTCAGAAGACACTGTTCGCGCGGGTAAATATCCTATCGCGCGTGAATTATACATGTACACCGACGGCACCCTAGCAGAACAAGAAAACACCTTGGTAACAGACTTTATTAATTTCGTCTTATCTACGCGAGGGCAAGAACTCGTAGTAGAGGTCGGATTTATCTCTGTTTACGCACTCTAACACCCGAACTACCAACTCCGAATAAAGTACTCTATCAATCCCTTTCTTTTTTTGTTTTTTTTACTCATTTTGCTAAATATCAATTTTTTGTCTTTTTTGATTATTTCTTCTTCTAGCATTTGCTATTAATGGGCTATATAATTTATATAGTGATATAGAGATAGTTATAGAGCAATATAGTGGAATATATAAGAGTATAGTGCGCTATAGTTTATGGACATCGGATCTAACGTTTTTATCGAAAACTTTATAACCTAAGACCTATCTAGAGCAACTTAGAAGGTAAAAGATTTAATATGGAATCAGATTATGATGTCCGATAGTACAAGTAGTAAACCAAAATCTAAAGATTTACTCTCAAAAATAATTGATACACAGTATCTTTGGAAAACAATCAAAACTTTCGGAATAAAGGAATTTCTGCTAATTTGCGCGTCAATCTCTGTCTTTGCTGTCATTTTTATCTTTGTTTTTCTTTTCGTCGAGGGTATTCAAGTATTCTTTGAAGTTAACCCAATTGAATTTTTCTTTGGAACAATTTGGCGACCAACGGCCATCCCCAAATACAGAGCGTGGGGTATCGCTCCGATGATTATCGGCTCTTTAATGGTTTCCTTTGGTGCATTAGCGATAGCCATTGTATTTGGTATAATGGCGGCAATCTATATAGCTGAAGTTGCCCCTCCACAAATAAGAGACTTCGTAAAACCGATAATAGAAATCCTCGCAGGGATTCCATCAGTTGTGTACGGATTCTTTGGTCTTGTAATTTTAGTTCCCTGGATTAGGGAAACATTTAATGTTGTTATTGGTGAAACGGCATTCACTGGTGCATTAATTCTATCGGTAATGATACTGCCAACAATTGTAAGTGTTTCTGAAGACGCAATTTCAGCAGTCCCAAGACATCTTAAAGAGGGAGCTCTCGCATTAGGCGCAAATGAATTTCAAACACTTAAATCGGTTGTTCTTCCTGCAGCATTATCTGGGATTCTAGCAGCGATAGTTTTGGCTTTTGGAAGAGCGATTGGCGAAACGATGGCTGTCTTAATGGTTACAGGTGGTTCTCCAATAATTCCATCTCCATTTTGGAATTACTTAAGCCCAGTGAGAGTAATGACTGCATCTATTGCGGCAGAAATGGGAGAAGCAGTCCAAGGCGGTACACATTATCACGCACTTTTTGCCATTGGAATTGTTTTATTTGTCATCACATTTGTTCTTAATAATATTACACGGAGAATCGTTCGAAAACGAGTAAAGATGCTTAAAAGGCTTTAGGAGGCTTAAAGACAACAATGCCACCACTTTCAGCAAACAAATATGTGCAAAAAATCTTTTTCACCCTAACAGGAATTGCAGTCGTGATTATCATGGGTGCATTGTTTTTCCTACTTGGTTTAATATTCATTAGAGGGGCACCTGTAATTAACTTGGAATTCCTAACGCAAGCGCCCAGAAGAGGTATGACTGAAGGAGGAATCATGCCTGCTATTCTTGGTACACTCGTCTTAGTAGCATTCGCAGTAGCATTCGCATTTCCAGTAGGACTATTTGGTGCTATCTATTTAGTGGAATATGCAAAAGAAGGACGAATTACTAGAATAATAAATGAAGCTATCGAAAATTTAAATGCAGTCCCATCCATCGTTTTTGGTCTTTTTGGATTAGCATTCTTTGTTACTTTCTTAGGATTTGGAAGGAGTATTCTTTCTGCTTCATTGACGCTTGCCATGATGATTTTACCCACGGTTATGGTTACTTCAGTAGAAGCTTTAAAAGCTATCCCTCAAAGTTTCAGGGAAGGAAGTTTGGCACTTGGAGCGTCTAAGTGGCGCACAATTCAAGATGTCGTTCTTCCAGAGGCATTCGCTGGGGTTTTGACAGGAGTGATACTTGCTATCGGACGTGTCGCCGGAGAAACTGCACCTATACTGTTTACCGGCGTTGTTTACTACAAATATGCTTTACCCTCGTCACCATTTGATCAAACTATGGCTTTAACATATCATTTATTTGTATTAGCAACTGAAAGCCCCGATATTGCGAAAACACGACCAATACAGTATGGAACTGCCTTAGTTTTAGTGGGGCTTGTTTTACTAGTAGATGCAACAGCCATCTACATACGACGAAATATTCTAAGTAAAAGAAGGTGGTAAAAAATGGACGCTGTAGATTTCGAAACCAAAAGTGATGTCCTTGATTTAGTTCAATTACCTGAAAGTAGTATAGATGAAGAAGAAATAGCACTAGAAACGAAGAATCTATCATTATGGTATGGAGATCTAAAGGTTTTGCATAATATCTCACTCAAAGTTGTAAAAAATGCTGTGACCGCACTTATTGGCCCATCTGGATCTGGAAAGTCCACTTTAATTCGTTGTTTCAATCGTATGAACGACTTAATTAATAACGTACGTATTGAGGGGACAGTTCTACTAGACGGTAAAGATATTACCGCGCCAGATGTAGACGTTACACAATTAAGAAGACAAGTTGGAATGATGTTTCAAAAACCGAACCCCTTTCCTAAGTCGATTCAGGATAATATCACATATGGTCCCAGAGTTCATGGATTTAACGGAAATTTGTACGATGAAATAGTAGAAAAGAATCTAAGACGTGCAGCCTTATGGGAAGAAGTGCATGAGAGGCTAGAAGATAATGCTCTTGACTTATCAATTGGGCAACAACAGAGATTATGCTTAGCAAGAACATTAGCTGTAAATCCTGAAATCATTCTTATGGATGAACCATGTTCTGCTCTTGATCCCATTTCAACAGCAAAAATCGAAGATTTGATCCATGAACTCAAAGAAAACTATACCGTGATCATCGTAACTCATAACATGCAACAGGCAGCACGTGTAGCGGATTATACTGCCTTTATGTGCTTAGGCGAACTTGTTGAATTTGGAGCGACTCTCCAAGTATTTGAAGCACCGAAAAACAGTCAAACAGAAGATTATGTTTGTGGACGCTTTGGATGAAAGCCATCCACATGTTTTCTCCTTTTTTATTTATTTGACTTCTTGTTAGCAACTCAATTTAGAAAGAAATTCTGAAACTTCCTTTTTTTAGCTTGACTCTTTCTATAATATTAAATAGTTTAAATATCTATGAAGTTCATCGATAAAACTCCTCACAAGCGATTCTAATTGTTCTATCGATTTTTCAGAAGATTTTAAGCTTAGCGCCCTGAAATTAGAGAAAATTTGAAAGAAAAATAGAAAGGCAGTCTGTAGTTAATTTTTTATTGCCTTTTGTTTTAATCAAACACTGTTTCAATTGTTTTGAGATGATTTTTCTTTAAGACTGTTGTGCGACGGCCATTTCAGCACTAGGAATACGGAATTGAGGAATTTGTATCTGTTTTTCTTTTAGAGCAGCTTGTGCGGCAGCTAACCTAGCAATAGGGATGCGGAACGGTGAGCAACTGACGTAGTCTAGATTAATTCGATGGCAAAACTCAACAGTCTTAGGATCACCACCATGTTCACCACAAATTCCAATTTTTAAGTCAGGCCTGGTTGAACGTCCTTTTTCAACAGCCCATTCCATTAGTTTACCTACACCTGTTTGATCAAGTGTTTGGAATGGATCTTCAGAAATAATTCGTTGTTCTACATAAAGAGGCAGGAATCGACCCGCATCATCTCTAGAGATCCCAAGAGTTGTCTGAGTTAGGTCATTCGTTCCAAAACTAAAGAATTCAGCAATTTTTGCTATTTTATCAGCGATGATCGCTGCTCTAGGGATTTCTATCATTGTTCCAATTTTATAGTCCACTTCAAAGCCATATTTCTCAAAGACTTCATTGGCCACAGTTCGAGCAAGTTCTTCCTGCATTTTAAGTTCATTTATACGACCAACAAGTGGAATCATGATTTCGGGTTTAACATCAATACCTTCTTTCTTGACTTCACAAGCGGCTTCCAGTATAGCACGTACTTGCATTTCAGTAATTTCAGGATAACTGATTCCTAATCTGACACCTCGATAGCCCAGCATTGGATTAAACTCACGAAGAGATTCTATCCGTTTATGAATTTCTTCATATGATATATTGAGTTTTTCCGCTAAAGCTTTTTGTTCTACTTCATTATGAGGTAAAAACTCATGCAAAGGTGGATCAAGAGTTCTGATGGTTACTGAAAGACCATTCATAGTCTTATAAAGTCCAATGAAGTCTGCTTTTTGCATGGGAAGTAGTTTCTCAAGAGCCTTGTGACGATCATTTTTATTGTCTGCTAGAATCATTTCTCTCATAGCATCTATCCTAGATCCATTGAAAAACATATGTTCAGTTCGGCAAAGACCAATACCTTCGGCACCAAAGGCAATAGCATTTGCAGCTTGATCAGGCAGATCAGCATTAGCCCAGATCCCTAAGCGACGATATTCGTCAGCCCAGTTCATAAAGCTCTCATAAATTTGATATGTACCTGATTCTTCAGGAGACATTGTTTTATTAATTACGACTTCAACAACCTCTGATGGGCTAGTTTCAATTAGTCCCTCAATTACTTCTCCTGTTGTCCCATCGAGGGAGATCCAATCACTTTCCTTTATTATTGTACCATTAATTGCAAACTGACGCTTTTTGTAATCAATCTGGATTTCACTTGCTCCAACTACACAAACCTTTCCCATTTGGCGGCCTACTAAAGCTGCGTGAGAGGTCATACCGCCTCTAGATGTTAGAATACCTACACTTGCTTCCATACCTTTAATATCCTCAGGTGAGGTTTCGTGACGAACTAGAATAACTGAGTCGCCATTTTTCTTGTATTCTTCTGCGTCAGCGGCAGTAAAAACTATTCTGCCAGTAGCCGCCCCTGGGCCCGCATTTAAGCCCTTAGTTAGAAAACGTCCTTCTTTAATTGCCTTCTTTTTTTCTTCGATATTGAAAATTGGTCTTAACAATTGATTCAGTTGATTAGGATCAACACGTAAAAGGGCTTCCTCTTTTGAAATCAGGTTTTCTTTCACTGCTAATTCATATGCAATTCTAAAAGCAGCAAAACCAGTTCTTTTTCCAGTACGTGTTTGTAACATCCATAATTTACCTTTTTGGATTGTGAATTCCATATCTTGCATGTCTCGGTAATGAAGGTCTAATTTCTCAGCAATTCCTACTAATTCATCGTAACAATGTCCGACAAATTCGTTATTTTTAAGGTTTTCAATTATTTCTGGAGTACGAACACCAGCTACCACATCTTCACCTTGTGCATTAACAAGATATTCACCATATAGTTTCTTCTCGCCAGTAGCAGCATTACGTGAGAATAAAACGCCTGTTGCACTATCTTCACCCATATTTCCAAAAACCATTGTCTGAACGTTTACCGCTGTACCCCACTCATCAGGAATGTAATTCAATTTACGATAGACTTTTGCACGTTCATTATCCCATGATTTGAAAACAGCACCAATTGCACCCCAAAGTTGATCTAAAGGTTCTTCAGGAAAAGGTATCCCTGTTCGATGCTTTATAAATTCCTTAAATTCAGCAACTAGTTCTCTGAGTGCTTCAGCGTTAAGTTCTGTATCGAATTTTGCACCACAAGCTTTCTTTTTTGTATCAAGAATTTCCTCGAATGGATCGATTTCTTCTTCTGATTCTGGTTTAAGTCCTAGAACGACGTCACCGTACATAGCAACAAAACGTCTGTAGCTATCAAATGCGAATCTTTTATCGCTGGTTTGTTTAATTAGTCCTTGTATAGTTTTATCGTTTAATCCTAGATTTAAGACTGTATCCATCATTCCAGGCATCGAAACACGGGCTCCTGATCTCACTGAAAGCAATAAAGGATTTTCTGGGTCTCCAAATCTCTTATTCATTTCCGCCTCTATTTTCTGAAGTGCTTCCATCACTTGTTTTTCTAAACCTAATGGATACTCCTTTGTAAGATAATATTTTGTACACACTTCAGTTGAAATAGTAAATCCCGGAGGAACCGGAATCCCTAACTTGCACATTTCAGCTAAATTTGCTCCTTTGCCTCCTAATAGATTTTTCATGGTACCGTTACCATCTACACTATTGGATCCAAAGTGAAATACATACTTATTAACCATTCAATTTTCACCTTATCTTATCACACAAGCATTTGTTTATAGAAATGCACCTTAAAATCGCGAATTTTTCAAAAAAGACATTTATGAAATATATAAGAGTCTTTCGGTCTATTTCGTGATTTAAATTGTTTTTTTTTTTCATAATATTATTAATTTTATATTTTGCAAATGCCAAACCTTTTTTTCTATATGTAAATTGAGTAAGATTGAAAGACACTATTGTGCCTCAAATCTCATCGTAGTTCTTTGGACTATATTTTTTCAATTTTTTCTGTTTAGAGTATACGCATCTATTTTAGATTATATTCGTTCTATATACTCTATATACTATCTATAGATCTTCAATTTATTTTATTGAAATTAAGATTTCATTGTTTAGGGAAAAGATCTTCAATAAAAAAAGGTTGCGGATTAGGCACACAGAAATATCATAATCTATCATTGGTAAAAAAACTAAAAGTACTGTAAGAAACTTTTTTTATAGTTATTAGTTTCTTAAACTCGTGTGGATTGCTGATGTATATATATTACTGCGATAACTCATCAATTCGAGATATCTCGTCCTTAGTAAGTTCAATGTGCATCGCACCAATATTCTGTTCCATTTGACTTGCATTTGATGCACCTGGAATAGCTACAACGACATCTCCATGAAAATTGACAAGCCAATTAAGAGCTACTTGTGCGGGAGTAGCATTATAGGCTTGAGCAATCTCTTTTAAAGCGTCAATCAATGGTTGGGTACGTTGCAATTTCTTTTTAGGACGAAGTCCAAAGCTCATCATCTTTCGCATTCGACCAAGCTTTTTGATCCGAGACGGGTCCTCATGAAACCTGCCGGTAAGCAATCCCTGCTCAAGAGGAGAGTATGCAATAATAGTTATACCAAGTTCTTTAGCCGTCTCTAAGAAATCATTCTTCTCAATTTTACGATCAAGTAAGCTATATTTCACCTGATTAGAAACTAGTGGTAAGCCGTGTTTTTCCTCAAGTATTTCGAACCCTCTTCTCATTTTACTTGCTGACCAATTACTAACTCCTATTGACCGAATTTTACCATCTTTAACCAAATCAGCCATTGCATTCATCATCCCTTTAGTCGATGCTAATGCCAAGGATTGATGAATCTGATGTAAATCAATTCCAAATCCGTCCAAGTAATGTAGTCGTTTATCAATGGTTTTTCGAATTGAGCTCGCTCTTCTTGGAAATGGCCACCATTTAGTTGCGACAACGACGTCACCGTTTTTCATGCCTGCTGCATACAGAGCATTTGCCAAATTTCTCTCCGATTTACCAGCACCATAAGCTTCGGCCGTATCAAACCAGTTAATACCTCCATCAAGAGTAACTTGCACGATTTTGTTCATAGTCTCAGGAGATAATGTAGGCCAATATCGACCGCCAACACCTCCTGAGCCACCTGATAACTGCCAGCATCCTAATCCAATTTTAGTTATTTCAATTTCTGATTTTCCGAGATTTACTTTTTTGATTTCATTCATTTTAATCATATCCATGTTAATTGAGAATAATTTTGTCTACATCCTTGAGATATTCTGGAACTATTGAGATAACATTCTTTACAGAAAAAATTACGTCGTCACCAAATCCCTTTGAACAAAGATTTCTTGCATGTGAGGAATTTATGGCGGCAAAATGCTCCAAGCCTTCAACGAGTTTTATATCTTCCTTCAAAAAATCATCAAGTATACATCCTTCATTCTCTAGAATTTTAGCAATTAGTGATGCTGCTGCTAAATCTTCTCTAGCTTTAAGTTCCGATGGACCACCTGAAAGAACCAGAACTATATTGCATTTCATCCTTTTTGCTTCCTTTAAGGATGAATAAGCAACTGCATTCGAATTTACTATTGCTCCTAGAAAAATTCGAGCTGCTGCCTTGGCTTTTGATAGGCCCTTTGGGAAATTTGTGGAAGAGAAAATTATGATTTTTCCTCCAATTCTATTTCTTGTGGATTCTTGATCATTTCTGTATGGCGAATTGCCGAGGTCAAAACCCTCGATCCGTTCCATGTTCCTTTCTCCAACAAGAAGAGCATCTGGAAATTTTGTTTCTTTTACATTTCTTGCTTCTTCAGGAGTGATCCGTACGTGAATTTCTTTTGCACCATTTTTTAGAAGGACAATACAGTTAGTTGTGGCCCTCAATACATCAATGACTATAGCAACATTATTTTTGATTTGCTCAGGATCGACTGGTTTTACCTGATCGCTTTCTCGCCTCCATAAAAGAAATACTCGCGGATTTTCAGAGATAGACATTATTTTTCATCCTTTAACAAAGACTCTTGTTAGTCTGGCTCAAAGTTTTAGAGTAGTGCCAGTATTAAATAATTTAAATCCTTCTAAATTATCAGAAAAGATTTTTTGTGCAAGAAAGCCCGAACAGTGGCATGGTGCGACTACTTCAAGATCCAAAATTTTTAGAACCTTCAATGTCTCTCCAATGACTTCAGGGGCACTTTCTATCAAATGAAAGCCTCCGATGACACCAATGACTTCCTTTCGATTTGTAAGTTTTTGTGCGTGGTAGATTGTATTTATTATGCCAGAATGTGCACAACCTGCTATGATGACAAGTCCTTCTTTTTTATTAACTATCAGTGCTTGATCATCAAATAATTCATCTTTTACAAGCGTTTCGTTTTTCTTGACTAATAATTTGTTTGATAATGGTGGAGATGAGGTACGATGAATTTCTCCAGTTGTACATGCCGACAATGCAACTTTTATCGGAGTCTTAGTTAATTTTAGTCTTCCTCTGTGTTGAAGATCATCTTTGGCAAATGGAACACCAATATATCTTAAACGTGCATGCTTTGAGTATTTTTTATCAAACATATGAGGATGTCCAATTATAGGTATTTTTTTTGGTATCTTTCGCAAGATATCTAAGAGCGCACCTGTGTGATCAAAATGGCCGTGGGAGATCACTATGGCATCAATTTCTGTTAAATCTATTTTAAGTCTTTGAGCGTTATTTAAAAAAGCGAAAGTAGATTGACCTGCGTCCATTAAAATCTTTGTCGTTTCATCATCTGAGATAATCTCGATTAATATGGAAAGTCCATGCTCTGCGTAAAATCCCGGTTTATTTGAAGAATTTTCGATAATTGCTGTTACTATGACCTCATCTGCAGGTTCTAGTTCCACGAAATTTTCCTCCTGAACCTAATACAGAGTAATTTGTCTTATGATAAATATTACGAGTTTAAAAAAATGAAGAATTATCATACAATTGCGTGAAAGTACTGTTTCATGTAATGAACTTTTATTCAAAGGTATGTTTCAGAGATAAAAAAAATAGGAGAAGTTAAGGAAAAAGTACTCCAACTAATCCTGCTATCGCGAGACCACCAGCAACGAATAACCCTACTGTAATCAATCCAAAGATGATTATCGCGAAAATATTTGCTAATATAGAAACTCCAGTAGTTACCTTCGCAACTTCACGAAACGCCAGAATATTGCTGATAAATATTAACAGGAGAATGATCGTTCCTCCTCCTACAGCAAGTATAGCTACTGTAACTCCCGCACCAAAGACAGCAGAATAAATTATTGCTATAGCGAGAAGAGCATATAAGAATGCATGTGAAAATGCAAACCCTGTAGCCCTCAAGATTTGTACAGCGTGAAGGTCTTTAGATCCTACAAACCTGCCCATCAGAAACATTGCAAAAACCCAAATTATGAAGGGGACAAACACGAAGACGATTGAAATCAAAATGAAAATACCAATTCCCTCAGCAATTTCTAATGGAGTGCCTATAATTGGTATGGTAGGACCATAAATAAACCAGAGTGGAAGCGCTGCAATAACTCCTACAATGATTGTTACAACCCAGATCATTAAAGGTATAATGGCTGACTGTTTTGTTGCGTCTGGATCATCTGCGACTTCACTATATAGACTTTTATCAAATTTCATTGCGCGAAAAATCCGACCTAACATTTCTTTTACTTTGGACATTCCTTTAACCCCATATTTCTTAGAGTAAAAATGATACTGGGTCATCCTTTAGGAAAAGTCAGTAATAAACCTATTTACAGTGGCGAGAATTTGACTTTTATCGGATTGGACGAATAGTCTACCGTTAACTATTTTGCATTCGGTTTTCGATAGGAAGGACTACATGAAAGGTGCTTCCTTTGCCGATACTACTTTCCGCCCAAATTAAACCACCGTGCATTTTAACATATTCTTTTGTGATGGCTAGACCTAGACCTGTACGTTCAAACTTAGATTGAAAATCAGCTGATACTGGGAGATCAACAACATGAAACGGTTGAAATATCTTTTCAATGTCTTTTTCCAAGATTCCGATCCCCGTATCCTTCACTCTAATATGAATTGTTTCGCCCTCTTTCATTAAACTGATTGTAATTTTGCCTCCGTTAGGCGTGTATTTGACAGCATTGGAGAGTAAATTATTGAAGATGGTTCTCATAATTACGATATCCATGTAAATTAAAGGTAACGGCTCAGGGGTAATAAGATCAAGCATATGCTCATGTTTTCTCGCTAATGGTAAGACATCTTTGATGGCTTGGACAACTACAGCTTCAAGAGAACCGATTGTAGGTTCCAATTTTTTAGTACCAGCTTCAAGTCGTGAATAATCAAGGAAATTATTGACAAGCACTGTTAGTCTTTCAGCACTATCTGCAATAATTTCAATCCTGCTACTAATTGCCTTATGAAGATCTAAATTTTTGCTTTTCATAGCTAGAAGATCAACATTTACTTTCAAAGCACTTAAGGGTGTACGCAGTTCGTGGGCAGCAGTATTGATAAATTTTGATTTTACTTGATCAACTTTTTGTCTTTCAGTAATATCGCGGATTATTGCCATCAAAGCAGCTCTACTCTTATAGTCAATTAAACTGATATTTAATTCAACAGGTGTCTTTCTCCCATTCTTTGCAAGAATCTCTATTTCATATCTACTTAGGATACTTTCACCTGACATCCTTCTTCTATACCTATCTAATACTAATTCTCTGTATTCTGGAGCAACAAAATCAATAAATTGTTTCCCAAGAGCTTCATCTATTGAAAAGCCAGTAAGTTCGGTCATCTTTGTATTTACAAATTTTAGTTCTTTATCTTGAACAATACAAATTCCATCGTTTCCTTTTTCAACAAGCGTTGAATATTTTTTCTCCGATTCTTTTAACGCTTCTTCAGTCAGTTTGTATTCAGTTATATCTTTAACTACTTCCACAACAGCGATAATTTCACCCTTAGAGTCTCTTACAGGAGAGCTCGTAGTTAAAATATAGATAGGGCTGCCATCTGGTCGTAGAACCATTCCTTCTGAAATTACCGTTTTCTTTTCTTCAAGAACCGTTTTAACTGTACAATTTGGACATGGCGATTCTAGCCCCTTATATGCTCTGTAACATTTCTTTCCAATAACATTTCCATAAATAGCCCTTTCTGGTTGATTTATCCAAATGATGTCCAAATCCCTATTTTGTATCGTAATTAGGTCTCCAATAGCGTTTAAAATTGCCTGTTGAGTAGCCTCCGATTTAATCAACGCCATCTTTTGATCCTCAATGCTCTTTTCTAGAGGTTCAATATACCCTCGCACATGAGGGATCAATTTCTTTGGCGGAATTTCGCGATGATTTGGACTAGACAAAATTACTCAACTTCATTTATTTCGAAAAGAGAACTAGGAGATCTCAATAAAGAAGATTCTCGAAACTAACCGATTCTCTTTTTCAATTCATTTAGTTAACTCTATGCAAAATGATACTACTCAATACTTGTTAAAAAATTGTTTGGTTTGAAGAATATTTCAAAATAGCCAATCTGTCTGAAAATCATTATTCATAAAAGGGCACAAAGAATTCTCTAATTTCCATCCACTTGAATAATAACAAGATATTTCATTAGAAAGTTAAAAAAATACATCTTTATATACATAAAAAAAACTGCAACACTTGAATTATTTTAAAGGTGAAAAAAAATGAGTGTAGAAGCAAGTCACATCCTTGTGAAGAAGAAATCTCTCGCAGATCAATTACTAGAACGAATAAATAATGGCGAATCCTTTTCTAAACTCGCCAAAGAATTCTCTGAATGTCCTTCTAAGAAACGCGGTGGATCACTGGGTAAATTTTCTCGAGGACAGATGGTTAAGCCCTTTGAGCAAGCAGCATTTGCACTTAAAGTTGGTGAAGTCACTCCAGAACCTGTAAAAACGCAATTTGGTTATCATATAATAAAACGAACTGGATAATTCTCTAAACCATAAAAGGAGGATAAATTATGAAAATCCAAAAACAGCCTGGATGGCCAAACTTCTTATTCCCATCTCCAGTTGTTCTAGTAACTTGTTTAGATGAAGAAAATGGTGGAGCGAACATTATAACGCTAGCATGGGCTTCTAATTTTTCATTAAATCCACCAACGATAGGAATCGGCGTCAATACAGGACGGTATTCATACAAGCTTATTGAAAAGACAGGTGAATTTGTTGTGAATATACCTTCAAAAGAACATCTACATGAATCAGATTTTTGTGGCGTGACTTCTGGAAGAAAAGTAGATAAGTTTTCTGCAACAAAGTTCACCACTGTGCCAGCGACCAAAGTTAAAACACCACTTATTAAAGAATGCCCCGTTAATATTGAATGTAAGGTTTCTCAAATCATAGATAGTGGAAGTCATGGGATCTTTATTGGAGAAATTCTCCTGATGCATTTTGATGAAGAAATACAAACATCAAAGGGCAATATAGACTATTCAAAAGCAGATCCGATATTATATCTCAATGGAGATTATTGGAGCATTGGAGAAGAAATAGGAAAACATGGTATTTCTAAAGGAAAGCCCCGTGAATAAAATAAAAATATACTTAAGAGGAGAACTTAATGAAGGGCTGGAATGGGAAAATTCTCAGGGTGAATTTGTCAAACAAATCACATCTCGTAGAAACATTTAACGAAGATTTTGCCAAGAAATGGCTCGGTGGAAGAGGATTTGCACTTAAAATACTTTGGGATGAATTAAAGCCAGGAATAGATCCATTAGGTCCCGAAAACAAGCTTATTATTGCATTAGGACCGATTTCTGGAATTAGTGCACCAAACACGGGCAAGGTTGTTGTTGCGGCTAAATCTCCTTTAACAGGAGGATACGGAGATGGTAATATTGGCTCAAATATCGCAATCCAATTGAGAAAAGCTGGATATGATGCTTTAGTTGTTGAAGGCATTTCTAATGAACCTGCGTGTCTTTCTATTGAAGATGACAAAGTGGATTTTCTTTCAGTAAAGGAATGGTGGGGAAATGGTACATATGAAACAATAGAACTTATTGAGGAAAAATTTGGAAAAAATGCGGCGCATCTTGTAATAGGACAAGCTGGCGAAAATCTTGTTAGATATGCCGTAATTAGATCAATGGAAGGGAGAGCAGGTGGACGACCTGGTATTGGCGCCGTTATGGGCTCAAAGAAATTGAAAGCAATAGTTGTCAAAGGAACAAAGAATCTATACGAAATAGTCGCAGATCAAGAAAAAATGAAACAATTGGGTTCTCAAGGAATGAAGAAAGTTAGGGAACTTGATGCACAGACTAATTGGACTAAACAATCAACCAACGCAATTTTATCCTGGTGTAACGATTTTGATGCACTTCCAGTTAAGAATTTCAGGAAAACTTCTCATCCATTATCACACAAAATTGATGGTGAAGCATTACAAAAAGCACGTATAGCAACATATGGATGTCCTCACTGTGTTATGGCGTGCGGTATTGCCATTAATGATGATGAAGGCAATGTCTCCGAGCTGGATTACGAGAACATAGCTCTGCTGGGCGCTAACTTAGAGATATTTGACCTTCCCGCAGTCGGAACGTTAAACTATCTCTGTGACGATTATGGAATGGATACGATTAGTACAGGGAGTGTTTTGGGCTTTTATGCAGATGTTATAGAACAAGGGCTCTACGCGGGTAGATTTAAATTTGGAGATTCACAGACGGCTAAGGAACTTATCAAAAAGATAGCCTATAGAGAAGATATTGGTAACTTCTTAGCAGAAGGAACAAAACGAATGAGCGAAAAAATCGGGAATAACTCACACGAGTTTGCTATGCACGTGAAAGGCCTTGAAATCTCAGCTTATAATTGTAAATTCTGCCCTGGAATGGCCTTAGCTTTTGGCACATCAGGCATCGGCGCACATCATAAAGAAGCCTGGGTTATCATGTTTGAATTATCTGAAATGGAACGTGGCTCATACGATTCCAAGAAAGCGGAGAAGGTTATAGAACTGCAAAGAATCCGTGGAGGACTATTCGAAGGACTAATTAGTTGTAGATTTCCTTGGATAGAAGAAGGATTTGAGTTAGAAAACTATCTAGATTATTTTGAAGCAACTACTGGCATTAGCTTC
>Ga0209427_10002607_pt1 | contig 21185 bp, 22 predicted proteins | sample DeeMarSWOR136_30_FD_187465 | JGI IMG/M metagenome (GOLD analysis project Ga0209427, IMG submission 187465) | Marine sediment microbial communities from White Oak River estuary, North Carolina - WOR-1-36_30 (SPAdes) (version 2) | ecosystem: Environmental > Aquatic > Marine > Intertidal zone >...
TTGGGACTCTTCTTCCTGACATTATTGACAAGAGTTTTTGTCAATTTGTTTTTCAGCATGGTAGATTCGTTGGACATAGTCTCGTTATTGGTTCTATTATGTGCTTCCTAGTTGGCCTTTTAATGAAATCTTTTGGAAAAGACAATCGCTTGGCCTCATCACTATATTTTGGTTGGATTGCTCATTTAATTGAAGATACAGGCGGTTTCCTCCCTTTGTTCTATCCTGTTATTCAATACGACTTCCCATATTCAACACTGGACCCATTAAGTATTTTCTCTTCGCCTTATGTCCTTACTTGCGAGATTATGGGTATTATCTTGCTTGGACTTCTTGCCTACAGATATGGCTATATTAATATCATTAAAGAACATGGTTTTGGTGCTCTTATTCGCGTATTCCTAGACGATTTGAAATAGACTTTTCTGCCAAAAGGAAGGAAACTCCTTAGATGTCAGACTTAAACGGAGCTTATTTATACACGTCTTTTCCTATAGGTTAGTGTTGCTCTAACAAAGACCTATAATTAGGCACACTTAACAGGGGGAAAAAAAAGTGGTAGAAGTTATTTGGCAAGGACATGCATGTTTTGAATTACGAGGAACCGATATTACTATCGTTCATGATCCCTTTAAAGGGGTTTCAGGGGTTCCAGATCCTAAAGCTGAGGCTGACATAGTGCTCTGTAGTCACTCACATGCTGATCACAATAATGCAAATGCGGTTAGAAAGAAAGATGCAGATGTCTTGGAGGAATTTGTCGGATCAAAAACTCTTAAAGGAGGATTAGAAGTTAAGGGAATCGGGACATATCACGATAAACAAAAAGGAGGCTCACGAGGAAAAAATAGTGTTTACGTATATAATTTGGAGGGTGTGACTTTCTGTCATTTAGGTGACTTAGGTCATGAATTGAATGCTGAAGAGGTTAACTCAATCGGTAAAGTGGATGTATTGTTTATTCCAGTTGGTGGCTTCTTCACTATCGGACCCAACGTTGCTACATCAATTGTATCCAAACTTAATCCAAAAATTAACATCCCAATGCATTATAAAGCGCCAATGATGGGTGGAATATTTACCAACCTAGTAACAGTCGAGGATTTCATTGAAGGAAAGGAAAATGTCCGAAGAACAGACGGTGCATCTATTCAGATCACAAAAGATACGCTGCCAGACGTTACTATACATGTTTTACTCAAATTTTGGTGAATAATCAGCGCCAAAACCCTTTCTTTTTTTAAGAAACAGACCGAGTAGTTCTGTCTTTTTTTCTACATTTCATAAGAATTAGTCTAAAACCAAAAACATATCAAGTTTAATTCTAATTAAAGCCTAAATCTAAAAGGGATGGAACTTCTTATGGATTCAACTGAACTGCAAAAATATTGTGGTATTTCTCGTAATATTGAAGAATCTTTCATTAACATACATCCAATTCAGAGAGGTGGCGTATTAACAGCCGAAGCCAGAAAAGTACTCCTGGATTTTGGTGACGGTTATTCGATGTGTGATTTCTGTTTTGAAGCTCGAATTGTAAAAGTGAAAAAACCACCTGTTGTAGATTTTATACAGGATCTAGCAACATTTTTAGATATTGATGAGGTGCGACCAACTGCAGGAGCAAGACATGCAAAAAGGGCAATAATGGAGGCCATAACCGAACCTGGAGACACTATAGTCCTTGATAGTTTGGCACATTACACCACATATATTACGGCTGAAGCGGCAAAACTGAACGTCAAAGAGGTTCCTCATAGTGGCCATCCTTATTTTCTGTTAAATGTAGAAGATTACGCAACAAAAATTGAAGAAGTTGAGGATTCGACAGGAAAACTCCCTGCCCTTGTAGTTTTAACGCATGTAGATTATAATTATGGCAACTTAAGTGACGTTAAAAGAGTTGCTGAAATTTCACACAAATATGGAGTCCCATTCTTACTCAATGGAGCATATACTGTCGGCATTATGCCAGTTTCGGGTCGCGATTTAGGCGTAGACTTTCTTGTAGCTAGCGGTCACAAGTCGATGAGCGCTTCAGCTCCAATTGGGTTGCTTGGAGCAACTTCAGAATGGGCGGAAAAAGTCTTTGAGAGATCGAAAATAAAAGGAGACTGGAGTAGAAGAACCTTTGGCGCAAAAGAAATCCATATTTTGGGATGTCCCCCTGTTTTCGGTCCTCCATTAGCTACACTTATGGCAAGTTTTCCAAAGGTCGTTGAACGTATTAAACATTGGGACGAAGAGCTTGAAAAAGCAAGATATTTTGCTGACAACCTACAAAAAATTGAAGGTATTAACCAACTCGGAAAAAAACCAAAGGAGCATACTTTAATCCATTTTGAGAGCCCAAGTTTTCATGAAGTTGCTCAAAATCATAAAAGAAAAGGATTCTTCCTTTATGATGCACTAAAAAAGAAAAAAATAATGGGAATTCATCCAGGGCTTTCAAAAAGCTTTAAAGTCAATACATTTGGCCTCAATTTTCGACAAGTTGAATATATTGTTAATTCCTTTCAGGAAATCGCGGTAGAAAATGGGATCACTATTCATTAAAGAAAAATTCCTTTCTACATGGCCCAAATCAAATGACTTTTATACTGCCTGAATTATGTTGTTTACGCAAATTTATTATATTCAAAGTTGTATCACTTTAAAAAATCTGGAGGAAAAAAAATGGTTGTACGAGAAGAAGTTGAAAAAGCATTAAATGAATTACGAGGACCGTTACGAGCTGACGGAGGCGATGTTGAACTCGTTGATGTTCAAGGAGACAATGTGTTAGTTCGTCTTATGGGCACGTGTGCTGGCTGTCCTTTCTCGCAAATGACAGTCAAGAACTATATTGAAGCAGAGTTAAAAAAGAGAGTGCCCGGGGTCAGTGAAGTCGTCCCCGTTGCTTAAAATATATCACATTAGGTTTCAATTAGAAATCTAATGTAATTCTTACTGTTTTTCAATAAATCATTTCTTTAAATGTTTTATCTCATTAAAAATGAGTTATTTTTTCTATTTCCTTTTAACATCTTTCCCATGCAGTTATATGAGCGTCAATATAGGCTTTTATTAAATGTGACCAATCACTTTTTTCAGCAAGTTCCTTTGCATTTTGTTTCAATTTTTCAAGTTCATCTGGAGATAACTGAGAAATTTCATATAACATCTTCCACAAATCATCAACTGTTTCTTGATTTGATCTATTATGTCGCCTAAGAATCTTGATGCCTAGGTTTTTTTGTTCTCTATTAGATTGAATTCCAAGCAAGCTGTATCCATAGCCTGTTAAGTCGGTAGTAACAGCAATAACGCACCTACTTGCTGCCTCTAGCGGCGTATAACCAAATGGTTCATATATCGAGGGATAAATACCCACATCTGTTGCTGAAATTGCATCAAAATAATCCAAATTTAGAAAACCATCTTTTCTAGAAAGATATATTGGCATAAAAATAACTTTAACTCTATCCCTTTCCTCATTTCTCAGGTTCACTGCATTTGCTGCAGTGATTATTGCGTCATTTGGAACTAGCATGTTATGTGTACAAATTGGGAGTGAACCAATTCTTCCCGTTATTTGCTCTTTTGCATTTTCAAAATCATTAATTGTTTGTGTAAACTCATCTGCGAAAAAGTCTTTGAGATTCTTACTGAAGACCTCCTCCAATGCGCCATTATAAAGTCCATGAATTACTTCATCTTCTATTTTAAATAAAAATGGAGCTATTTTATCAGCTACCATCGAGTAATGACTCACAGCCTTTTCAATGTCTTCTCTTGGATTAAGAACAGCCGCTGGCACCCAAATAAAAGCAAATACATTTCTATCTGATTCCTTACTTTTTAAGAACTCATTTAAGTTAGACAATGATTGAATGAAAATGTCAATCCCTTTATTACTAAATTCATATCGACCAGAAAGATGGACAATAAGCGAATTTTCAGTTTTTACATTATACCAAGGCGCGAAAAATGCTTCTATAAACCGTATAATTTTAGGTCGCGTTCTCATTCGTCGTATTCTGCAATCTTCACGTTTTAAAAAGGTCGAGAAATCTAAACCATTTGGAGTAATCATCATTTGATCTACTCCGTGAATGTATCGAATTTCTTTTGCTGTAATTTCACTTACTGTTGTAAGTACATCAGCTTCTCGGCAACAGACTTGTTCCATCAGATGCTTGCCTTCGAGTTTGAATTGAAATGCTTGTCCTTGATCCACCATCATTGCTTTGTCTTGCCCTAGTCCTTCATCAATTTCCTTAATCAGATCATGACCGGCTTCTGCCTTTTTTCTTCCTAGCATAGTTGCATGAGTAGTAAAAATTTTCCCGATCTTTGTGCCTTGTAACTTAAGGTAAAGAAGTCCTGCGCCCGCTAACCATTCGTGAAAATGTGCGACAACCCTCTTAGCAGCAAACTGAGTTGCAGTAAGTAATCCCTCTATAAGCATTCCTGCGGCCCAAGACCATGCAACTGGCTCATCGTAATCGAACCCCATCATTAGTGAGTCTATTTTGTATTTCTCCCAGAATAACCCTTTTATATCGTCAACCTGCCTCACTGTCTGCCCATCTGGCTTAAGAACCATTCGATTCATAAAATCTCTTGAATCTATTAAAAATACGTAGCTTTCATTTCCAGCTACCCATCTGCCAAAATATACTTTTATCCCTGCATCTCCTAACTTGCGAAATAACCATTCAAATTCTCTAGGAGGTGTCATTTCAATAAAATCGTCACTTGCATGATGAGGATTATAAAAACCAATGCCATAATAGTTTTCCGAACCATACACTAGTTTCATATATTTTGCCTTACTCGCGATAACTTGGTAAATTCCTCCTACTTTATTTGCTATCTCGAACGATACTTCGAAACAAGAATCGGGGGCGTTATCTATCTCCATTTATCTTTTCGCCTCTCTTTATTTTGCCTAGAAAAAATATTTAAAAAACATTATATACACATTTTGTCCAAGAGCCTTTCTTTAAACTTATCGATTGTGAAAAAACTGGTAAAATATCGAAAAAAAATCTGTAAAGAATAGAAGAAGGGAAAGGATTGAAAAAACCACTTTTTGTTATCGGTGTCGTTGTCTTAACTGTCGGGATATTACTAGCTGCTTTTGGCACACGACAAGTCTCTTACACAGACTATGAAACCTATGAGGCGCAAAATTCTGCGGTAATAGCAAATGCATCTAGTACAATTTCAGGCAATGACTATTATGCTTATTATGGGGATTTTGATGCAGGGCAGAAATTAAAAATTGAATTTAGTGCTGTTAGCGACCTTTCAATATGGGTTGAAAACGAAGACGAATACTATAAATTTACAAGCTCTCAGTCGCATTCTGGTATTTGGGCTGCACTTGATGTTACTAGCACTGAAGAAACTGTTACCATCCCCAATGATGACTATTATTATATAGTTATTTACAATGAGAATACTCATTCTGTGGAATACGATTTAAAGGTTACAGAATATTGGACATCTCTTGAAACTAGAGAGGTGACTAAATATAGAGCTGATTATACATTAAATTTCGTTGGCGTTGCAATAGTTTTTGCTGGAGTAATTTTGACTTTAGTAGGAGCAGTTACTAAACCTTTAGAAATTGAAGATTATGAAGATGATAATGAACTCGAAACTATGCGACCTACGCCAATTATATCAACTGCTGATACTGATGGTGAAACTGAGTTACTAGAAGTAATAGAAAATGTACCCTCTGAAATAATCTGTCCAAATTGTGCTTCAGAAATAGACGCAGAGACTATTTTCTGTCCTTTTTGTGGATTTAAACTTTAATTTCTCTTTTTCATTTTTTCAATAACTATAATTAAGCTGAAATTCGACTCATAAATTCATTTTTGATCTTTTTTGGATGCCAAGGAATGTTTTCGAAAGGAGGATCACCTGGTTGTACTTTAACATGTAATATCTGTAAACCATTTCCTTCCAAAAGCCAATTCAACTTACCCTGTATAAGTGATTGATCATCATTACTCTGAATAGATATAGTAGCCTCTACGCCTAATCCACGTATCATGGCCGCATAATTGATAACAGAAGAAACAGTTGTCTGCCCACCTGTAGTAGCATACAATTCATTGTCAATTATCAAGATTTTCAAGTTTGAAGGGTTCAAATTGGAAACTGTGGCCATAGATCCAAGCCCCATCAAAAAATTACCATCACCAAGAATAACAATCACTTTTCGATCTGATTGAGCGATTGCTAGTCCTAATCCAACAGCTAATGGAAGCCCCATACTTCCTCTTAGGTATATCTGTGGTTTAGGTAAATAATGAAAAACTTGTCTACTAATATTACCATTTGAACCTACAATAAATTCATTCCCTTTAAGCAAAGTTCCTAATAATTCAATTATCTCATGCCCTTTCATTTTTACTAAGCACTCCATCGGTCACGAGTAAACAAACTGGCCTCATTGTTTCATTCATGGTTTTTATTGCATGTTCAAGTGTACTTTGCCAATCTTCTTCTTTTAATTCCCAATAAGGGACACGATACGCTCTTAAAGCATCTTCAGTGACTTCTCCCATAATGGAGTGCTCTGGAAAGTCCTTATCGGGCTCTAGTCCTCTCCAACTTACCAGTAAGAGAATAGGGATTTCATAAAGTTGTGCGAGAGAAGTTAATGCATCTCCAATAACCGCAAATCCTGAGTTCTGCATTATTGCCATGCCTTTTTTTCCACCAAAATAGGCACCACAAATTACGCCAATTGCTTCGTCTTCACGTGTTGCAGGAACATATCTGATCTCACTATCTGATTCAAGTGATATAAGCAAGTCTTTAAAATAAGAACAAGGCACTCCTGAAACTATACTTAAATCCTGTTGTTTTATTGCATTTAAGAACTCATCTGGGGCAATCATATTCTCACAGAGATCCATGTTATTTTTAAATGTAATGGCTCTTTGTCTAAACGTGTGGTCTTTATATATTATTTTAAATTGTTGCTTCTACCCCCCAAGAAACTCGCACTTTATTAGAAGAGATGTGTTCGACTTTTTACCCGCCCTTCTTGGGCGGGTTCTCCTTCGGTGAGATATTATGACTGAATCCATGCCATTAACCAATGCTGAATTGGTACAAAAAGACTTGAAAAGATTATATGTGGAATTGGCTCATCTAAAAATGGAAAAAATGAAGTTTGAACAAACAATCGAAGATATCCTTAACACATTCGACACAAGAGAAGCCTTGAGATGGGTAAATGCCAAAAAAATTGAACAAATAGAGCGCTTAAACAGATATATCCTCCAATATAACCAGATAAGGAAACATCTCATAGAATTAAATAAAAAAATAAAGGTATTAGAAGAACAAGAATCAACTAACCCACACTAAAGAGTAGATACTTGTTCATACAAATCTCTTAATTGACTAAAGGATTTTTATTTATGGGAAGCAGCATTTTATTTATTTACAACATCCTAAAATGCTACAATAACTATTTGTTCTGTCTTGCGCTGATTAAAAGTTATGACGGGTAGAAAGTAAGGTTATTTGGTTCCTCTTACCTTTATCTTCTCTATTTCAATTAATGATGGAATCCCTGGAAGATAGTTTGATTCTGCTCATCAATTAGTGATTTATGCAAAGTCAAATGGCGAGAGGTATTTTGCAAAAACTTTCACAACTCTTATATATCCAGAGGCACATATCCATGAGGCATAAATCCTTGTGGGGGTTCAAATGAAAAGGATTTCTCAGCCTGAGGATCGGAATTTAGTGTTATTCTATATAGTTACAATTGCCTTTACCTGGTTTTTTTGGATAACTGAAGTCTTGGCTATGCAGGGAAGACTGGGCTCTTCCATTTTTACCGACTTCCTCCTGAGCCCGAACAATCCTGCTGCATGGGGACCGCTTATTGGGGCGGTGGTGCTCACCTATTGGAATGCAAGAAAAGAAGGCGTAGTCAAACTCTTGAAACGAGGGATCAATTATCGCTTTGCCAAAGTATGGTGGATCCCTACCCTCTTATTCTGGCCCGCTATTATGGGAGGAGGTCTTCTAACGGCTCTCCTTGCAGGAGAGGAGATTCCTACGTTGTTCTGGTTAGCTAATCCTTTGTTAATTGGTTCATCCTTTGTTCTAATCCTCTTATTTCAGGGTCCACTGCAAGAAGAGTTTGGCTGGAGAGGCTATGCGCTTGATCGGCTTCAAGCCCGGTTTAATGCCCTTATATCCAGTATCATTCTAGGATTGATGTGGGCAATTTGGCATATCCCTTATTGGTTTTGGTTAAGTGAGGAGGTCATATATGAAGTCTATTGGGGTTTCGTGCTTTCAAATATCTTGTTAACCATCGTGTTCACTTGGTTGTATAATAATACGGGTGGGAGCGTCATGGTTACGCTCATTAGTCATGCCATGTTTATTTTAGCCGTCATCATGTTTCCTGCCCTAGAAACGGCAACAGGTAGTCTTTTTTACCTGATTGCTCTTATCGCATCCATTATCGTAATAATATTAATTTGGGGTCCTAAACAACTGATGCGTGAAGCCAAAGAGCAGGAGCTAAGTACTAAAATGGAAAATTGAGTCCCTATTATATCTCCCACCTTTCGGAAGGAGGGGTCTTCTCACCGATAAAAGATAGACTTAAATCGCCTTCGATAGTCATAACTAGAATGATTGAGTTCTCTTTAAATTGATAAAGGCGAAAAATTTTGAAACAGATTTTTAAGGACAAGACAGAAGAAGAAATCCATCAATTCATTAGAGACTTTGTTGAGACCGTTTCAACGTATCCCAATTCTGATAATAGTGCAAAAAATCTTTCTGATGTTTTTTTAAAGATATATGGGTTCTCCATTGGAGATCCACAAATAATTAAGGATGCCCTATTTGCTCAGGCTGGACTAGCACTCCTTTTAAGCAGTATCTACTACGAGAGCATTCGACATGAGTATAATATAGAAGGACTTCTCGCTATTATGAGAGATGTTGGAGGAAGAGCAGCATTTGAACAAGCTATAGAATTGATTTTGAATAAAAAAGTTGAACCTATTTTTACTATAACCAAAGCAATACTTAGAGCAGTTCCTTCAATTGAAGAACTGTTCAATGATTTGATAAAATTAGCCGTGAAACTTTCATCAAAAAGATATTTATTCAGAAGAGATTTTGCAGGAAAAGTTTATCATGATATTGTAGGAGATTGGGCGATTAAAAAGGGATTGGCTGTATTTTTTACTCAGGTTCCATCCGCTTATCTTCTTCTAAGCCTTACAAATCCAAATCCAGTAGAGGAAGAAGGAAAATTAAAACTTCCTAGAATATGTGATTTCGCATGTGGAAGTGGTACACTTCTAACAGCAGCGTATAATGTTACTAGATCTAAATATGATTCATATTTATTGAAAAATCATACTAGAAAAACGCCAAAAGAGATTAATGAAGAGTTTCACAAAGCATTCATTAAAAATTGTTATGCTTTCGATGTTTTAAAGTATGCTACCCAGATAGCACGTCTTACACTAGCATTACACTGCCCTGAAATTCCATTAGAAGATTTTAAATCCTATACGATACCTTTAGGGATTAGGAAAGAATCAGGTAGAGAAATAGTATCTTTAGGATCACTAGAGTTTGCTAGATCATCTCCTAGGCTTGAGAAGAATATAATTAAAAAGTGGGAGATGCAAGAGGAAAAAGAACATCTCTACATTGAGCCTTTCGACCTAGTAGTTATGAATCCTCCTTTTACCGGTACAAGTGAGAGAAAAAGAAAAGGACGAAAAGTCGAAGGTCTATTTGGTTTTATGACTGATAAAAAAATCCTAGAAAAAATCAAGAAAGATTATCAGTATTTAAGCCGGGAAGAAATAAAGAGAGTCCTGGAGACCAACGCAATAAAATTTTTGGAAGGGCATCCTCTGAAAAGATTGCTAGCCAATAGATCTTCACCTTATAGAAAGATTTGGCCTGCAGGAGAACCTCTTCCATTCCTTTATCTCGCTCATAAATACACTAAATTCAATGGCACAATCGGATTCGTACTTCCTAAGAGCTTTCTTTCGGGTATTACCTGGTTTCTGGCGAGGACTTTGTTAGCCTCAGACTATCATGTAGAAACAATCGTTGTAAGTTATGACCCAGAAATGGGATACAATTTTTCAGAGTCAACAGACCTTAGCGAGTGTCTTTTGATAGCTACCAAGAAAAATGAGCACATAGACGAGGAAAAAACTAAATTTGTCATGCTGCTGAGCAAACCAGAAACCGATATAGCAGCAACATCTCTAACCAAAAAAATCTTTCAAGGAAAATCCTATGTGGAAATTGATGGTGCTTCTGCTTTTGTTATAAATATTGGAAGAGAAGAACTTATAGATAATTTAGATAATTGGGGAAGATTTGTATCCCTACCAAACCTGAAAATATTGAAGATATTAAACCAATTACTGAAAGGGGAGATTAGAGTCTGTGAAACTGTAAGAAAGTTCCCAATAACCAAGTTAGATGAACTAATTTCAACGATCGGAATAAATCGTTGTGAACTCGGGAACAATTTCAACAAAGTAGGCAATAAGGTTTCTGGTGCCTTAAGAATTTTACACGGAGGAGGAGAAGAGAATAGAAAAAAGATGAGTATCACACCAAACCAATATGCACTCCCAACTAAGAGAGGAAAAAGTATATTTCAACAAAAAGCAGGGCATTTATTAGTACCCGATAGAATCCGGTGGGATACAACTCACGTAATTTCACTACTTTCCAAGGAAAAAACTTTAGGAAATATGTTTTTTGCGATAAATCTCAAGAATGAGAACCCCAATAAACTAAAAGCTCTTTGTTTATGGCTTAATACAACTTGGGGTATTCTGACAGTTCTTTCAAATAGACAAGAGACAGAAGGAGCTTGGACAAGTTTGGTGATGGGACATTGGAGGACACTTTCAGTCTTGAACGTGGATGAAATATCCAAAGAATGCTTGGAAAAATTGGCACAGGTTTTCGACAGTTTCATGAACGTTGAATTAGGCAGAATACCACAGCAGTACAATATTGAAAATGAGTTGTATAATATAAGGCTGGATTTGGATAAGACCGTCCTTGAGACATTAGGAATTGATGTAAGAGAAGAGGATCTAACTTCTCTCTATCAAGAAATTTATTCTTCTTTTGAGCAGTGGATAGGACTTTGACTGCCCGTCAAAGGTAAAAATCCTCTCATAATATCATGAGGTTAGTTAGAACTGAGATGCAAATATTATAGCGATCACTATAAGTAGAATCCCCATGGCAATTAATAATAAAGCTCCGATTAGTGTATCTGGGATTATCCAATAACGAATTCCTGCTAATGATAAGACACCAAGCACAATCTCTATGATCCCGCCAATTATTACAATTAACCAGATCCAGTAAAAGATGTTAATTGACCGATTTTCCATTAGTTAATATCCACTCCTTTCTGTTACATCCGCCATTTTCATTTGAAATCGCCTCTAGAGACTCCTATCTTTTAAGGTGGAGAGGAAAGTGACTTGTTCCTGAGTATTTAATGGTTTTCTCCTTTCAGTATCAAATGAATTTTATAAGAATAAAAGGAGTGCGTTTTTATTAAATATAGGAAAATCAATTACCAAATTAAGAGTTTTGGAGATGTCTTTTGAGCATCAGGATAGGAGTGTGTTAGATTGGAATACACAGAAATTTTAATTCAATATGAAGAGCAAGTAGCAAAAATCGTATTAAATCGCCCTGAGAAATTTAATGCATTATCCTTGAAACTTCTTGAAGAGTTGGTTGATGCATTACAACACATATCAACAAATAACGAGATCCGGGTTGTTGTGATAAAAGGTGCTGGACCTTGTTTTAGTACAGGGCACGATCTTTCGGAGATGGTTGGTAAGGAAATTACCCAGTATAAGAGGATTTTTGAAACGTGCAGTAAAATGATGATATGGTTACAAAAAATCCCGCAACCAACTATTGCTCAAGTCCATGGATATGCCATGGCAGCCGGATGTCAATTTGTCGCGGCCTGTGATCTCGCAGTTGCTGAAGATGGAGCTAAATTTAGCACCCCAGGTGTAAAAATTGGCTTGTTTTGCACTACTCCAGGGGTCCCATTAGGACGAAACATTGGTAGAAAACGTGCTTTGGAGATGCTGCTTACAGGACGTTTTATCACTGCCCAAGAAGCTTTTGAATTTGGTCTCATAAACCGAATAACCTCGAAAAACAAACTTGAAGCCATTACTCAAGAATTGATTGACCCCATACTCCAGTCAAGTCCTCTAACCGTTCGTTTGGGAAAGCAAGCATTTTATAAGCAGATGAATATGACAGAAGAACAAGCATATGCCTATGCGATCAATACAATCGTATTAAATCTCGCCACATACGATGCCCAAGAGGGGATTTCAGCATTTCTTGAAAAAAGAACACCTAAATGGAAGGGATTTTAGCAAATTCCAAGATAGAATTTGAATTTCGTGAAAGTCCCATTTTACGTAATTCAATAATATTCGAAAGAAAATAAAAAAAAATAACCAACAAGCCTTTTAAAAAGTCTTTGATTAAAGCAAGAAACGCTTTACCAGCTAAAGTTCTCCAAAAATGCTTGTTTTCTTAGTTTAAGAATTAGAGGTGTCACAAAATTAGTTAAAATGGCCACATTCCGCCTGGATCCATAAATTACCCTCCTTTGTCTTATTTTTTATAGACTCGGAGGTTAAATTCAAGTACTAAATATAAGTTCCTCGCTTTTTTACTTTCACAATGATTCCGAAAGTGATTTTACTGTAAAATATGCACTTAATTATATTCTCAAAAGCAATAATTAAAGATTTTACCTTCTTTGAAAACAGTCTTCACTTTAAAAAGAAAATGAATTCATTATTCGACCACTAGTGTGATTAAGATTAGTTAATGTCAGAAAGTTAATGTCATGAATGCCCATTTCACGTAATTCTCAAATTGGTTTAATAGCGACTTTATAGTACATTTCTTGATCATCTTCTAAAACTACCTTTTTAGCAGTAATGGACACCACTTTCGTATCGTTTTCAATAAGAATTGCATATCTGGGATTTATTCATTCTCTTCCTGGTTCTTGAAATATTGGATGTATATAGGGAAGAACCTTAGAGTCCGCTGCTTGAAGACCATCACATATTCCTGTGATAAAATTGTCAAGATCACCTGCAGACTCTAATTAAGATTTAGGAATGAATATAGTAAGTTCTAAGGCAACTAAAAAGCACAAACAATTGTCAATACCAACTTTTGATCTGGCTTCGAGGGCTTTTTCTCTCAATGGAACTATAAAAGGTGTCTCACTATCTCTCGCCCACATTGACTTATTCCCATATTTTCTTGGTGGACGACCTTTTACAGTAAATTCAATTCGTATTTGAGATCCTTCCTTCTAGTGTTATTGACATTCTAATAAAAGTATAGAATCTGTATCAATCGTTCTTTTTACGATTTTAGCTTTTTCTAGGCAACAATTGTCAATATCGAGTGAGATCTAGGTTAAAATATCTGACAAGTGCACTCCTCAGTCGCATTTCTAGGTCCCTTTCGTCTTCATTCAAATAACCTGTATCTAGATATCTTCTAATAGCGCGCGTGATGAACCTTACGTCCTGTTCAGATCTCCCAATTGCTTTTGCAATTCGTTCATCTGATTTTCCTTCAGTTAGGAATTCCAGAACACGACTAAGTTCTTCATAACTGAATTCCGTGCTCATTAAGTCCCCTCATATCTAGTATCCCGACTCTAATAATAACTTTTTTCCTTCGAATAGAATAATCAAATCTTTTCTCTCATATTCTAGAATGCTTGCAGACTATTATCTATAGAGTGCCGTATTTTATTTTTATCGGCACCGAAACTACACTAAATCTTCTTCAAGAATTATAAGCTATTTTGGATAAATTAAAACTCTGCTATTGAAAATATTTTCATTTATCTCTCACTTATAGTGGTTATCTGTACTATGAGAGAAAATTCTTGTTTTCTCTTGAGTATTATAAAAGCGTTGATCTTATATACCATTTTACGACGTGAAAATGAGGTGGTATAACTGAACGTAGAATGCGAAAAGTGTCTCATTTATCCGGTTAAAATTAATTCGATTAACTATTCCAATAATGAGGATTTTATGATTATTGATGTAGATTCCTTAGATGAGTTAAAAATGATTGCGGATGGTTTTCAAAAACCACTATTATACAATGAAACTCATTATTTTGTGATTTTTAGTAAAGATATGCAATATAGAACCGAAAAACCAGTATTTTGATAAGTAAAGAGAATCTACTACGTAATACGATAGACAATACCATAGACATATCACAGTTCACAAGTTGAGCAAACGAAATTGTGAAGCACAAATAGATGAGACAACAAATTTACGTTTAATTTTCTTAATGATTATTGTCGCTTTTTTTATCTAATTACTTATTATTATCGGTCAAATTTTAACTCTGCAATGCGGACGCGCTTCTATTAGACCCCCATATTTCGCATGGAAGTCTACGAACTTCATAACTACCTCTATGGCAAACTATAACTATCTATTGACATCTATATATCTTTAGATGTGGTGCCATTGAAATCAACTTAAATAGTCGCTTTTTATTGCAATCATGCACCTATTCTAAGTTAAATTAAAAAGGTTTAAGGATTGAACTGATAAAAAAAAATTAGAATTAATTACGCAATTCTTTTATATTTCCATCATTCTATTAATAGATCACAAAGTCACTGTCTTGAAATATTACGGTGAAGGATATAAATGTCTGAACTCAAAGCAGTTATATTCGATTGGGATGGCGTGTTAGTGCCACTCAGAGTAGACCTTAGGCCTGTTTTTGAATACATAACCGACAAAATCGGTGAATTTGGACTTAAATTAGAAATAAGTAGTGAGAATTTTATTTCTATTGAAGAACTGCTTAAATCTGCAAAAAATGATTTATCAGCCCAAAATATACCTGAGGATTTTTTCGTTAATTTAAAACAAGAAGTTCTTGTTTTGATAAATAAAATCTTCACCCAAGATGCCTTAACAAATTCTTTAAGTCAAGAGGTTCTGCAAACGCTTGAACAAGTGAAAGAACTTGGTTTAAAAATGGGAATTTTCACAATAAATCGTTTTCACATTGTGGATAAAATCCTAGAAAATTCAAATGCAACGCATTTCTTTGACGTAATAGTTACTCAGGATGACGTCTTTCTAAATTTTGACAAAATCGATAAAAAAGAACATTTAAAAATTTGTTTGGAACGACTACGTGTTTCAGGACATGAATGTATGGTGGTAGGCGATCGACCCATCGACATTCTTCCAGCATATCTCGTAAAAGCAATAACTGTTGGTATCGTTAATCAAGAAAATAAACGCCGAATGAATGCAATTGAAGATAAACTAAATTATGCGATTAAGTCCATAGAGGAGATCTATCGAATTATTATTACTCTTATTGAATGAGAAGAAACTTAGAGCAGTTAGTTATAATTAAAATCAATATATTGAATAGATCCAATTAATTACTAGATTTGAAAAAAGGAGTTTTTAAAAATAAATTGTCATAATTTATTTTAGTCTAATTGATTTTTATCGCTTTATCTTTTAAAATTCTATTTATTATCGGTCAAAATTCCTACTAACATTTGTAAGGATAACATCTAACGATAAAATCACACATTTTTTAAAATCTGTTTTCTTAAAGTGCTTTTTCATCAAAATCGGCTATTTAAGTTTCTTTTGTTTTTTTATTGTTTTTGTCGTTAGTTCTTCTAATCTCTATTTATTTATCGGTAAAAATTTTGATTTAAGGACCGCAAACATCATTCGCAAGCCCCTAGTTCTTCGTTAGGAAAATCGCAATTATTTGGCTTTAAACCATATAAAACAAAAACCATACTTCTTAAATGAGTCTTGTAATATCCGCATGAAGAACTAAGAGTGAAACTTTCGGGCGCGATCTTCGGAAATCTTTGCTGGGCATCTTTAGAATGTCAAGAATTCCTTATTAACTCCTGAGTATCTAAACTCAACTATACACCTTATCATTTTAAAGCATCAAATTTTACTCTCTATTATAATTTATTGGATGTGGAAAATTGCAAATCTTCACAAAAAATACCAATCAGCTTCTGGAATAAGAAATTGCTTTCTTAAAAGTTTAAATAAATGAAAACAATAGAATAATCCTCCGTGATGTATATGTCAAAAGAAGATGAAATATTAAAGGAATTACAGGAAATTAGAAAATTACTAACACCTAAACCTCCACCGCCACCACCAAAAGATTTACGTGAAGAATTCTTACAGTTTCTTTCTAAATACAAAATTCTTGGATTAGCAGTTGCCTTCATTATGGCTATATACTTAGGCACATTGATTCAAGCACTCGTTGACGATATGATTATGCCAATAATACAATTAGTCATTCCTGATATACAATGGGAAGAAATTGTTGTTGGACCGTTCCGAATTGGACATTTTATAGGATCGTTGATCACTTTCTTAATAATAGCTTTTGTTGTCTTCTTGATTGTTAAATTTGCTTCAAAGATGCACATAGAATAAACTCTTTTTTTTTAATCACATTGGTGAGATTCATGCAACTTAGAAATGCCAATGAAACTGATTTTGATGCTTGTTTACCTCTATTACAGCAATTATGGCCATTCGCGAAAATTAATGGTGCTGATGCTGATTTTCAAGTTTTACAGGAGATCAAGGATGTCTTTTATCGATTACTCAGAAATCCTGCTACTGGGATTATCTTAGCAGAATCTGATGGTCAAATCATTGGTTTTTTAGACTTTACTTTTCGCATAACGCTTTTTTATCGAGGCAGGGCAATGATCATCGAAGATTTGATAATTGACGAAAAATATCGAAGAAGAGGAATTGGAACAAAGTTGGTAAGGTTTGCCGAGGAAATTGCTGAAAAAAATGGTTGCTATGCCATTGAATTGAACTCAGATCTCTATAGAAAAGAGACTCATCACTTCTGGGAAGCGATAGGATATGAAAGTAAAGCCTACCAATATCGGAAATCATTAAATAAAGCAAAAAGATAAATGTGAAAGTGATTTAATTTAAAAAAATTTCCATGAGTGATTTGAATTGATAACTTCAAAAATGATAAAGGAAAAAGCTATCGAGTTTGGAGCTAATCTATGCGGAATAGCGCCTGTAGACAGATTTAAGAATGCCCCAAGGGGTTTTTCTCCTTTAGATCTTTACCCAAAATGTGAATCAGTTATTGTTTGCGCAAAAAGACTTCCAATTGGACTATTAAACTCAACGTCTTGTGTGCCATATAGCCACTACAATGATTTTCTGCCCCTAGAACTCGATCGGCTCTCACTTAAGTTAGCTTACTATTTGGAAGACATGGGTTATGGTGCCATCCCAATACCTTCAGATGACCCATATGAGCTTTGGGAACAAGATAGGATGTATGGGCGAGCTATTCTTTCAATGCGGCACGCAGCATATATGGCGGGTCTTGGGATATTAGGTAAGAATACTCTTGTGATTAATGAAGAATATGGAAACATGATTATCATCGGTGCAGTCTTAACTAATATCGACCTGGAAGCGGATCCTATCATCGATAATACCAAACTTTGTCCTGAAAACTGCAGTTTATGCATTGACTCTTGCCCGGTAGATGCTTTAGATGGTATAACTGTTGATCAGAAAAAGTGCCGACCCCGATCTATCGTTACAAATGAAAAAGGATACACACTTTACAAGTGTAACATTTGCCGAGAGATATGTCCTACTGGAAAGGGTGCATTCTTCAAGAAAAAATGACCAAAGTCCAATTAATTCTTGTATAGAAGAAATTATGTCTGTTTAGCATAACTCTACATTTATGGAAAATATAAGCGGTATTCAACCTTTTTCAGTACTTTTTAATCTTATTTCTGCCACATCTGGTTCATCTGGCAATAACCTATTGCCTTTATCCCAACCACCACCCCAGAGTCCATCAAGTACAACATCACCAATCAAGTCAGCATCATATTCATTAAATTCTGTATCTCCAGTCTCGATTCTGTAATACACATAAGAATGAAGCATCGTAAAGATATCATATATTACTTCTTTTGAGTGACCTCTTTTCGAAAGCTTATACACCATGTCAACTAAAGCATCAACCTTTTCATCAGATTTTAAAGTATTTAGTAATTCTGTTTTGTAAGGTCTGAAATCCTCAATTTCCTCAAGGATTTGAGATATGTGGGGCTTGACATCTTGTTTAAGTGTACTTCCATATTCTCTATAAAACTGGTCAATCTTTGTGGAGACCTCATCCCTTGATAAACCCTCATCAATGAGGGAAAAACACCAATCAACTAACTTGCTAATTGGGTGTTCAGACTGAATAATAGATTTTTTGAAGTCTTCTTTTTTCATTTTTTCTCACTAATTTCGTTTGAAAATGGAGTTAAGCCCAAATAATAAATTCTCTTAATTAACAGCAATGACAATATTATTTAGAAGTCCGAATACTAACTATGTCTGTTTTTGCATCGAAATCTAAAATCTTCTTAGTTGATAAATCAAAAATAATCTCTGAAAACGTCTGGGGAGGTAATTGCGACTTAATAAACAGAGCATCATAATTCATTTCTTGTTCTTTTTTCTTGGCCAGTATTTCACAAATCGTAAAATAGGGTTCATTTGTTCCTCGAATCAGTCCTACATCATTTAATCTATGTATAAGTTCATCAAACGGGATTTTTACTCTTACTTTTTTCATTTTTTTAATAGATTTAGATTTTACTTTGGCATCTTTTAGATCTACTGGATCTACGATATTTACACTTTCTTCACTTGAGTTTATTGCTTCCATTGTTTCTGTAGGCATAGTCTTAGAAATTTCTTCTTTTTTAAGTTCTTCAATTTTGGTTTTTGCTATGTCAATATCACTTTTAACTTTCTTTATTAAAACCTCATTTAATTTCTCATCGATTTGATTCATTTCAATTTCAAGTGCATGAAAAGAACTTCTCATTTCTGTGATAGCATCATGAAATTTAGCCATTTGATCATAAAAAAATCTAATATCATCTCTTGTAGACTCAACGAATTGATCCATTTCCGCTTTCCAATCTGATTTTGGTGCTTCTGTGGAAGCATTATCTTTTAAAGGTCTCTCTAGTGTTTCTGTTAATCCTTCGTTTATCAGTTCTGATTCCGAGACTTCTTCCAAATCTTCCTCTTGAGTAATTAGCTCCATTGCTTCTACTGAGATATCTTCCTGTGAATCTAGTGTTATTTCTTCTATCTTTCTTGATTTTTTCTCTTCGATTTCTCGTTCAAGATGTTTTCGTGCATTTTTAATTGCTGTCCTTAACGATTTTGTTGATATATCTAGCGTTTCAGGAATCATATCCACTTCAAGCGCGGCTATGTCTTCAATTGATGTGATGCCAAATTCCACTAGTTTTTCAGCAGTTTTATTACCGATTCCGCGTAACTGCGTCAGTTTTTTGTATATTTCTACGCTTTCTTCTTCTGTTAATTCTTCTTCTGTCTCTTTCTTGATGCTCTCTACATCAGCTTCTTCAGTCTCCTGCTCTTTAAGATCTGATCTTGTGTCTATTACTTCGTTGTCTACTTGTAAATCTGACATCTGTTCTTCTACATGATTTGATTCTTTGATTTTATCCAGTGCAGCAATAAAAGCGTCTTCTAACTCTTTTTTTGCGCGATTTTTTGGCGAAAGGTTTTTTTCTTCTTCTTCCATAGACAGCATCCTCAATTAGTTCATATTGATACTCCTTTTGAAACCTTTCTTAGGCAATAAATGACAAAACACTCTAATTAATCTTTTTCTAAAACCACGCGAGATAAACTAAAACACCCAAAAATGATTAGTTCAACATTAAAAGTCAAATATAAAAAGGCAAGCCAAGTTTTTTCTTAATTGGCGTTATTTTATTTAGCTTTGCCATATTTTGGTATACAGCTTAGAGTTGCAAAATTTTTAGCAAAAAAGTGAGGAACTGAGAGTAGAGCCGGGAAATCACTCATATGCCACTATAACAACGCCCAATTCTTTTTCAAGAATTTTTACTTTGTTAATTTGTTCTTCGGTCAACTGAGCAGGTTTCATTTCTTTATATGCCAGAAGAATCTTTCCTCTCATCTCATTCTCAAGAGTCCTTAATTTCGCTACATCCATTTCTGATAAGTCAGCAAACTTATGCATTAATTTTATCCCTCCAGATATATTGATGATCTAAGCTATATTTGAATTTTATTTCCTAGGATATACAATCCTAGACTATTATACTGTAAAATTGGCGTAGGTTGAGTGAACCTAGATCAATAGACTTTTCATTATTTTCATCAATTACACAATAGACTCCCTCACTTTAAATCGACAAAAGATACTATTTTAGATTATAAAAAATCGCTTAAAATGCGAGCAGTGGCAAGAATGGATCGACTTATACTTCATATCGACCTAGATTGTTTTTATGCTGCTGTTGAGGCCCGTGATAACCCAGATTATAAAAATAAACCATTGATTGTTGGAGCAGATCCTAAAGGGGGAGAGGGAAGGGGTGTTGTTTCTACATGTTCTTATGAAGCACGAAAATTTGGAATTCATTCAGCTATGCCCATATCTAAAGCATATAGATTATGCCCAGACGCAATCTTTGTTCGGCCTAACTTCAATAAATACAAGGAAGCTTCAGATAGAGTCATGGAAATAATCCAAGGTTATTCACTCATTTTTCAAAGAGGAGGAATTGATGAGGCCTATTTAGATGTTTCAGAAAACTGTTCTAATTTCAAACAAGCAAAAAGCATTGCAGAGCAAATACAAGAAGAGATATATGACAAAATTGGTGTGACATGTTCTATTGGATGTGCTCCTACTAAATCAATTGCCAAAATTGCGTCTGATTATAATAAACCTAATGGAATTACAGTCATAGAACCAGAAGACATCAATCACTTTTTAGAAAACATGGACATTACAAAAATTCCAGGTATTGGTAAAAAAACAAAGAAATACTATAATGAAAAAGGAATAAATAAGATTGGAGACATTTTAAGCACCCCTTTACCCAAGATGATAGAATTATTTGGAAAATATGGTAAGTGGGTATGGGAGGTTGCACATGGTCTTGATAAAAG
>Ga0209427_10002608_pt1 | contig 21174 bp, 18 predicted proteins | sample DeeMarSWOR136_30_FD_187465 | JGI IMG/M metagenome (GOLD analysis project Ga0209427, IMG submission 187465) | Marine sediment microbial communities from White Oak River estuary, North Carolina - WOR-1-36_30 (SPAdes) (version 2) | ecosystem: Environmental > Aquatic > Marine > Intertidal zone >...
TAATCTCTGGGATAACGAACTCTTGAGCGCAAAAATGCATACCTTGTTGTTCTTCGCACTCCGCCCAAATAATAGGAGCGATATCCGAGTTACCTAACCCTTCTACCACCTTGGAACCCCATGTCTCCTCAATTTTTGCTCTAACCTCTGGGATACCTCCTCCTGGTTCAGCTCCAACGAGAACTTTCCTAAAACCCACCTCTTTAGGAGAAACCCCCATTTTCTTTGTGAGTTCTGGCAGGTACAAAGCATAAGAAGGAGTACAAACGATCGCGTTAGCTTTCAAGGTTAAAGCTGTTTCAATAAGCCGCTCACTTTGGCCAAGTCCTATAGGCAATAGTGTGGCGCCAATATTTTCTATAGCATCTTGAATAGGGAGGCCACCCACAAAAAACCCTAAGCCAAAAGCATGAATACAAATATCAGAATTTTTAAGGCCATGTGTATAATAAACTCGTGAAACAATCTCTTTCCAAACCTCATAGTCATGTTTAGTTATACCCATATAAGTGGGTTGTCCCGTTGTCCCTGTAGAAGAATGAATACGGATGATTTTTTCCATAGGAGCAGCTTGATGATATCCTAGAGGTGGCTTAGAAATGAGGCTTTGTCTTACTTCTTCTTTTGTGGTAAAAGGAAGATATTTAAGGTCTTGAATGGTTTTTATCTTTTTAAGTTGCAATTTAGCTTCTTGAAATTTACGGCGATACAATTCTGATTGGTTCAAGACATATTCTAACTGCTTCCGTAACTTTCGAGATTGAATTTCTTCAACTGTTTCCCACGGCAATCCTTCAATCTCTGCCCAAAATCTATTCACCTGGTTCCCACTCTTTTTATAAGCGCTGAGTCTCTCGATCATTAAGTTTCTTCTCCTACATATACTTTTTATTCGTTACCCTCAAGGCTGAATTCAAGACCCTAAATCATCGAGACATTCATCTAATGTGTTTATCCACCCACCTGATATACACCCAATTAGCAAGAACCTTTGTACTATAATTGGGATACGATGTCTATTCCATTTTCGAAGGGACAAGTAAGTGCCTTGCAATGATTACTTTCTGTATATTGGAAGTGCCTTCAGTAATGTTGAAAGCTCGTGAATCCCTAATGTATCTCTGTATTGGGTAGTCCATCGAAAAGCCATATGATCCATGGATTCTTAATGCCATATCTGCCGCCTTTGTCGCAGCTTCACAGGCGAAATATTTTGCTGTAGATACTTCAATCGGGTCATGTTTACCATTATCTTTATTTGATGCCGCATGATAAACCAATAACTTTGAGGCTTCATGCTCTATGAACATCTCAACAATTTGGTTTTGAATCATTTGAAATTCAGATATCGATTTTCCAAACTGTTGCCTTTTTTTAGAATATCTTAGACTCTCCTCAAGGCAAGCTCCCCCAACTCCCAAGGCTCTTGCTGCTGCAAATAAACGCGTATTGTTTAGCATTTCCATCAAGATTTTAAATCCCTCTCCCAAATTTCCTAAAAGAGTTTCTGAGGACACTTGTACATCTCCAAAACTTATTTCTCCGGTTACCGTGCAAGATAATCCCAATTTGTCAATGTGGCTTGTATTTAATCCGGGGGTATTCTTCATGTCGACAATAAAACAAGAAATGCCTTTGTGTTTCTTCTCAATGTCGGTACAGGCAAAGATTAGACCAATATCTGCCACAGGAGCATTTGTAATCCATGTTTTTGTACCATTCAAAACGAATCCTTCCCCTGTTTTCGCAGCTGTCATTTGCATAGAAGCGACATCAGACCCTGCATCAGGTTCCGTAGCAGCAAAGCAGCCGATTAAATCTCCACTGACTAGCCCAGGGAGATATTTGTCTTTTTGATTTTCAGTTCCACGTTTTAGGATTGCTAATCCAGGACCAACGGTTTGAGAAACATGAAAGCTTGCATAGGAAGCACTGACCCTCGCAATTTCTTCCACTATTATAATAGAGCTTAGAAAGCCAATATTCGTCCCCCCATATTTCTCTGGGATTACGCCACCGAAAAAACCCAGCTTACCCATTTCAGACACGATTTCACGCCTGAAAATCCCGCTTTTTTCGTCTTCCTCTTGAATTGGAGCTATCCTTTTTTGTGCAAATCTCCTGACAGAATCTCTAATAATTCTTTGCTCTTCTGCCAACTCAAAAAACATCAAAAACCCCCCTTTTCCTATCTATTATTTCATCAGCATTCTACAAAAAATGTCAGCGATTTCTTTAATGCTTAAAGGGCCCGTTGTTTTGTACCATTTGACAACCCAATTTAACATGCCTAAAATACCGAAGGTAACAACTTCAGTATCTAAGCCTCTAAAATATCCTTTTGCCTTCATCTCCATTACAATTGTTTCAAAATTTTTCCCATACTTTTTCCTTTTTTCCAGATATACTGCTCTGTACTTTTTTGATAAATTTCTTGTTTCATTCAAATAAATATTAACAACATCTAAGTGTTGAGTTAATAAAATTAAATGGTTGTCGATTGCCTCCTTAAATTTTTCTTCAATGGACAACCTCTTATTAAGAATTATCTTCTCTAAATTTGTATCAACCTCTTCAACAGTTTTTTCTAAAATTGTGAGAAGTAATTCCTCTTTATTTTTAAAATAATGGAAGAGGCTGCTTTTGTGCAAGTAAACCTTATTCGCGATTTCTTGAAGTGAGGTTCCTGCGTATCCTTTCTTTGCTATTAATTTGGATGCGACGGAAAGAATCTTTTCATGTTTGTTGGTTCCCATAGATTATTTTTAAAATACCAACCGGTTGGTTTCTTAAGTAGCAAAGTTAAAAAAAGTTGTCAAGAAGTTTTTACTGGCTCCAGATTCATATTTAAAAAAACACTCTTTGATAAAGTTGCTATGGAATAGATTTGACGGCCAGAGTGCGTTGACTATGCAGAGGGATAATCATGTCAGCTGTCTTTCTAATTTTAACCATCCCCTCATAGGTCTTTATAGGATCGATATGAGGGGCCGGAATGATATCTCCTCGGTCGGTAAAGTTTTCATCTATAGCGCAAAAACCAGTGATCACTGCTTCACCCTTCTCAGTTGCAATAGAGACCGACTGATTCCCGGCACTGTGCCCCGGGGTAAATATAGTCTTAACCCCAGAAATGATTTCAGTATCTCCTTGAACCGTTTTAAAATTCAGTCCCTCATACCATTCATTCCTATATATTGCAGAAAACAAGGGATGGGGATTCCTAGCAAACTTCAATTCTTCCTTTTGTACAATAATTTTTGCGTAGGGAAATTTCTTCGCATTAAGACAATGGTCACTGTGTAAGTGAGTGATAATGATTTTTTTAACATCCGACACCGAAATACCCAGCTTTTGCAATGAGTCCTCTATAGGAGCCCCTTCTTCACCGCCAGCGGAGAGAACTGAATATTTCATAAATTCTTTGAGAGAACACCCAGCATCAACTAATATCGGTTCTTCACCGCCTTCTATTAACCAGGCCCAAGTTGGAACCAATATCTTTTCACCATGATTTCGAAGGTAAGTAAATATCCCTTTATCAATGATTATTTGGCATGTAAGGATAGGATAAATCCTATAAACTTTTTTCATTTTAATACTCCTTGCCTTTGTTACCGTATTAAATGTATACCATCTTCCAAAATTAAAGTCTCCCAGTCGCTACCAAATTAACCCTGGTTCCTAGATATTAGGAATAATGACCTGACCCATTCGATAACAGCAACATCGATATCCTGTTAGATCATCCCAAACCTCCCTATCCCAAAAGTTCCTTGCTGCGATGAAGTAACACCCGGGAGAGACTACCCTTCTGAGTTACCTCCTTTACCGGTAGGTCCAGTTCACGGGCTAGGATTTCAAGCACCCTGGGACCACAGAAACCTCGCTGGCAGCGTCCCATCCCGGCGCGAGTCCGATATTTTACCCCGGCCACAGTCCGAGCACCTCGCCTTATTGCCTCAACTATTTCGCCCTCTGAAACTTCCTCACAGCGGCAAACAATATGCCCGTATCGAGGGTCTTGAGCAATGAGTTTCCTCCTTTCCTCATCAGGGAGCTCGCTGACTTTAGGAATGGTCTTTCTGCGAGGGTTGAAATCTGTTTTCTCTACTAACTCCAGCCCCTGGTTACCTAATAATGTCGCAATATATTTAGCCAGAGCTGGGGTAAGTGCCAATCCTGGTAGCCTGGTGACTGCATTAATAAAATTTGGATTTCCCTTGGAAACTTCAAAAAGGTGATCCTCAGGGTCCCGAGTATTAAATACTCGGACACCAGTGAAGGAATTGATTATGTCTCCTTTTGAAATCTCAGGAAATAGATCCTTAGCCCCCGCAATATTCTCATCTGTCCATTCCTTCCTGGTTGTGGTGTCTTCAGGGTCCGTAGCCAAATAATACTTGCCACAAAGTATTTCAATATTTCCGCTCAGAGTCGGCCTTACCAAATTTGATATTCCGGGGCGAAAAACTGTGCAAGTTATATGATTAACTAGTCCACCCAGGTGCTTATCAGTGATTAGCATTTGAGACCTGGTATAGGTTAGACCGAAATCACATACCCCTGCCATTTTCGCTATTCTGTCGGCATAGGGCCCAGCAGCATTGATGATAAACTGCGCCTTGATCGGTCCTCTCTCTGTATGAACAACAAACCCCCCGTCCAGCGGCTTTATCCCCAGGACTTCGGTCAGAAGCATTATTCTAACGCCATTATCCCTAGCGTTTTCTGCTAGTGCTATGCCGTATTCCCAAGGGTAAACGTAGGCTACATCGCCGTACTTGGTAAATCCACGTGTAAAGTCTTTATTTAGATGCGGCTCCAGTTCCCGAATTGCTTCTTGGTCTAGGTGTTCAGGTTCAAAATCCATGCTTTTGCATATCTCTTCCAATATCTGCAATGCCTTGAAATCATCCTCGTCTTTACCTACGACTACTCTTCTAGCCATTCTAAATCCGATATCGAGTTCTTCAGCCACTGCCGGGAAGGCATTGAAGCCTTCTAAAGTAAGCTTTGTCTTTAAGCTGTCCCGATGAAACAGTTTGGATTTTGAGAGATCAGGGGTGATGATACTCTTCAAAATAAGAGAATTTGCTCCGGATAAACCGATACTGGAATAAATAAGCCCGTGGCTAGCTTTTACCTCCCCAAAACAAACATCCACGTTCTTTTCCACCACCGTAACATCAACCTTGTATCGGGAGAGTTCTCTTGCTATGGCTAACCCTGTACTCCCACAACCTATTATTAGTACCTGCGTTTCTAATTGCCTTTCCATCCCATTTCTCCTCATTTTAGGGATCCAATCTTCCGTTAAGTTTTGCATGTTTTCAAAACCAGTTTCGATTCCTCTTTTTTATACAGATTCGTTTTGCTGTCTAAAATACTACCGGTTTAAAAAACCAATTTGGGCAAGAGTGACTTCATTCATTAGAGAACTTATATCGCAGCGAAATATGACCGTCAAGTGATTTTTTCACTAAAATAACTTGACAAAGTAATTTTTTTTGGTATTTTAACAAATAATTGAGAATATTTTCTGAAGGAGGCCATTATGAAAAATTGCTATCTTAAAGGTTTTTTTCTTGTTTCTTCTATCTTGGTGCTGCTCTACCCAATTCCAGTCCTATCTCAAGGGGACTATCCCAACCGCCCCATCAAGCTTTTGGTCGGGCATACTGCTGGGGGGAATACTGATTTAGGGCTTCGAATACTTGCTGAATCGGCATCTAGAGTCCTCGGCCAGCCTGTGGTTGTTGAAAACAAGCCTGGGGGGAGCTCTTACCTAGCTTTTGTTACGGCTATGAGTTCAAAACCGGACGGTTACACTATTGCGGAGTACAGCACAATGAAGTATGACCTTTCGGTCATGTATGATGAGGTACCCCGAAAAGTTGAGGATGCATCCGCTATCGGCTGTTATTGGAGCATCGTTCACGGAGTGGCAGTTAAATCAGACGCCCCATGGAAGACTTTCAAAGATCTGGTGGAGTATGCACGCTCTCACCCAGGAACAGTCACTTACGGAGTTCCCAACGCTGGATCACCTCCCCATCTGGCTATGATCTTGGTAGGAAAGAAAGAAAAAATTGAATGGAAAGTAGTCCCCTATAAGGGATTGGCGCCTGCAGTACCAGCGCTCCTCGGAGGTCATATTATGTCAATAGCGGGTCTTGCCGGGGCCCACTTGGGACAGGTGAAAGCAGAGAATATGAAACTTCTCGCCGTTACAGGAGGTCACAGGCTTCCTGGTTACCCAGATGTTCCGACCCTCAAAGATCTTGGCTATGATATTGAAGTCGCCTTCGACATCGGCCTCGTGAGTCCCAAAGGAATCGACTCTCCGATCTTTCAAAAGTTGGAGGACGCCTTTGCAAGCGCAGCTAAGGATCCGAAGTTTATCAAGTTTGTCAATGACAATAACATGATTCTTAGCTACATGAATGGGAAACAATACACTCAGTATTTGAAACAGAACTATGAGGTACGGGCTCCCCTTCTTCGTGAACTGGGCCTTGCCTATAAGAAATAACCTATAAGAAATAATATAAGGCGTTTGGCCTCTGTTTGCGACATTTAGAAAAGAGTAAAGAAGTGGGACATTCGGTCCTACTTCTTTACTCTAATGCTCTGTTTGCTACACTTTCCGTTAAATATGTTTTCTCAACGTATTACATTATTTCTGTTGAAGCAAGTTTAAGGTCTACAAAGTATTTTACACCGCCAAGCAAGAATTCAGACTCATCAAGACTTCCGACGTCACGGTTTCTTAAAGTATTGAATGCCCCACCTCGTAATCGTCAGTAGAGGCTTCAAGATTAAAAGTAAAAGGGCAAAGCCCAGAAAAGATATACAGATTGGTTTTTTTAAAAAAATCGATGGATCACCAATAATCAGCGCTTGGCGAAAGGCTGTCTCCATCATTGGTCCCAGAATCAGAGCCAGTAAAAAAGGGGCTCCTTCATAGTGATACTTGCGCATGACGTAACCAATGATTCCGAAAATCATCATGATCAGAACATCATAGGCATTGTTATTCAAGCAGTACGATCCAACAAAACAGAAAAGAATGATCAGAGGGAACAATAGGCGATAGGGAACCTTAAGGATCTGCACCCACAGTCCAATAAGGGGTAGGTTGAGAATAAGGAGCATGACGTTTCCAACATACATACTGGCAATGGTCCCCCAGAAGAGTTGGGGATGCTTCCCCATCAAAAGGGGGCCAGGCTGAATACCATGCATGATAAAAGCACCTAATAACACAGCCATAGCCACATTGGCAGGGATCCCTAAGCAAAGTAGAGGGATCATGGCCGAACCGGTGGCTGCATTGTTAGCAGTTTCCGGAGCTGCCACTCCCTCGATGACCCCAGTGCCAAATTTCTCAGGATATTTGGATACCCTTTTTTCTAAACCATAGACAATGAAGGTAGGAAGCGCTGTGCTCCCGCCAGGAAGCATGCCTAAAGAGAAACCCACTACCGTCCCCCGGACAATGGCCCAGCGACTGTCTATCCAATCTTTGATCGTAGGAAGAAGAGCGCGCAGACGGGTCTTAAAAATTTCCCGTTGGAATTCCTTCTCCAAATTTTGAAAAACCTCAGCCAGCCCGAACATCCCCATAGCCACAGGGACAAATCCTACCCCATCCGTTAAGGTGATGCTCCCAAAGGTGAACCGTATGATACCGCTGACGGGATCCATACCGATAGTGGAAACGAAAAGACCTGCTGTGCCCATGAGAAGAGATTTAATTAAGGACCCAGACCCAAGATAAGCGATCATGGTCAAACCAAAAACCATCAAAGAAAAAAATTCCGCGGGGCCAAACTTAAGTGAGAACTTGACGAGAACAGGTGCGAGAAGCATGAGGCCGATGACACTAAGCGTCCCGCCAATAAATGAACCGAAAGCTGACATCCCAAGGGCTGCTCCTGCCCTGCCTTTTCGGGCCATCTGGTACCCGTCCAAGCAGGTAACCACCGACGCCGCTTCACCAGGGATATTGAGAAGGATCGATGTGGTGGATCCCCCGTATTGGGCGCCATAATAGACACCCGCCATCATGATGATGGCTGAAACCGGATCCATCCTGTAGCTGACTGGAAGGAGCATAGCAATGGTTCCAGCAGGTCCAATCCCTGGGAGAACGCCAATCATCGTGCCGATAAGAACACCAAGAAAGCAAAAAAGTAGGTTGGAAAGAGAATAGGCCACAGAAAATCCAAGGCCCACGTTGTGAAAGAGGCTGTCCAATGTAATCATCCCCAAAAATAAAAAAGTCCTTTTGGTAACTGGATTTTGAGCCAGACATCGAAAAGCAAATATGAGAAGAAAGAAGAGAAAATGCCTAGGAGAAGAGCGGAGAACCATCTCCTTGGATCCATGATGGACATGGAGATGGCGGTCAGGAGAAAAACAGATATAAGATATCCCAGATTTTCCAATAAAAAAGTGATTATAGATAGGAAGAAGATAATTAGAAAAACTTTCGGCCACCTTGAACTAAAAAGTGAACTTTTTTTACGTTCAGGCTCCTTTGATCGCCATGAACGAAAAAAGAGAATGATCGAAAGTAGGATAAAGGCAAGACCCAACCCAAAGGGCAACGCACCGGGTCCCGGTTCGGATAGGGAGCCCATGCTGTATTTGGAGGAGAGAAAAAGAACAACAACCCCTATGCAGAGCCAGAGAAGACTCTGAAAGATATCGCTTGTCATTAGTTCAACCCTTTCATGGCAGAGCCAAGAAGAGACTCAAAATAAGCAAAAGCATCCCGAACCCGTACAGAATCAATCTGTTTGACAAAGTTCTTACAGTATTCATCATCCAGAGGGATTGGAGACCCTATCAGGTTTGCTAAAATCTGAATTTTAGCTGCTCTCTCCAGGTAGATGGCATTTACTGTTGCTTCTTCCACGCTTCTTCCCACCACTACCACACCATGCCCCCGTAAAAGGATACCATTACCATCCCCTAAGGTCTCTGCTACCTCAGAGGCCAAGGTTTCGTTCGAGATCATATCAGGTTTGTTGTATAGGGCAGTAGCAGGACCGAAAGGAGAGGTCTGATTATGGAGGGGAACGATCGGTTTACCAGCAATGCCAAAGCAAGTAGCGAGAAGTTGATGGGTATGGACCACTCCAAGAACATCTTTCCGCTTTCGATAAATAGCGATATGAAGAACTACCTCACCAGGAGGAAGCCCTCTTTCCCGCATCAAAGGATCGGTCATATCTCCCTGTTGGTAATTGTTCATATCCACAACAAGGATGTCCTTAGCACGAACACTCCCTAGAGGGGTGACAGAGGGTTTAATCAAGATCCGGTCACTTTCAGGAATACGGGCACTGGCATGGCCGTAAAAATCGGCTAGTCCCATCTCAAAGAGGATTCTCGTTGCTTTTGCCACTCGGACTCTCAGTTCGTGGATTGTTCGGTCTGATTTAATCGTCTTGCTTTCCATAATCGAGATCTAACCTCCACCCATGTTTGATAGGGATTTTACAACGTTGTTTGTATTATACTATAATTCTGGTGTGCCGAAAATGGTGATGAGAACGCATCACCAGCCTTCAAAGGCCTTCTGATATATTTCAACTAGATCCTTTTCCTTGCATTTGCGTCGGTTAAATTTCGTCATCGGTCTTGTCATGGCCTGCTTCACCATTTGAGGGATATCTTTTTTATCCACGATATCCTCTGGAATCTTATTCGGGAAGCCCACCTCAATAAATAACCCCTTAATCCGTTCGATGGCTTTTCTGGCCAGTTCTTTGGTCGTTAATTCGTGTGAATTTTCTCCAATGACAATGGCCATTTGAGCAAATTTGTCCTCACACGCCGGCAGGTTAAATTCCATGACGTAAGGGATCAAGATCCCGTTTGCGAGACCATGGGCCATGTGGTATCTGCCGAGGGGGTGGGATAAAGCGTGGATCAAGTCCAGTTTGGCACTCCCGCAGGAAATATTTGCCATCGCGCTCGCAACCAGCTGCTGGTTTTTGGCCTCTAAATCGTTAGTAAGGACAGATGGAGCTAAGTTCTTCATGATCATGGCAACCGAGGCAATGGCAAGAGAATCTGTAATTGGGGTTGCGTAATTTGTGCAGCAAGCGCCAATAGCATGGGACAGGGCATCCATCCCCGCGTTCATGCCTGGCCAGAACGGTATATTGAGTAAAAGGAGTGGATCCAAGATGGCCGTATCGGGATAGCACCTCATTCCTCCAATTGCCATCTTATAATTGCGCCTCTCATCTGTAATGATAAACGTAGCAGAAACTTCGCTTCCAGCCCCTGCGGTTGTGGGGATACCGATCACCGGCAACGGTGGAACTTTATATTTTTCATATCCTTCGTAATCCGCAATCACACCTCCGTTGGTAGCGACCAAAGCAACTCCTTTCCCAGCACACATCGGGCTTCCACCACCCACGATAATGACTCCATTGCATTCTTCCGATTTGAGTAAATCGACCCCTTTCGACACTGTTTTTATACCGGGATCTATTTCAACCTCATCGAAAATAACTGCGGGGATACCCTCTGACTCCAAACTTTTTAAACCGTTATCAATTAATCCAGCTCCTTTGACTCCTCCGTCGGTGACAACAAGGGCCTTTCTAATACCTATCATTCTTGCTTCTTTTCCAACGTAAGCGATCGCATTGAAGCCATGGATAATTTTTGTTGGCATATGAAAAGAGAATAACATATCATAGTTCACTTCGGTTCCTCCTTTACCATTCGTTCTCCTATCTATCCGCTCACTTCTCAATTCCAAGCTTCTTTAGGGTCGCATCCGTAGGATTTCCGGTAACTGGATCATAACCCATGACCCGGTAAAAACTATCTTTCAACTCCTCCAATGGGACTACAACTCCTTTTGTAGGCCCATCCGGCTTAGGCTCGTTTAGCAAACGAGCCGGAAGTGTATCGTCCTTCCTCGACAGCCCTTCCCGAATATTAAAGAGCCGTTCCTGGCACATGACCCTCTCTCCTGCCTCATTTAAATCTTCCACAGACCATGGTTCTACGAACATAGAGGAAACGGCCTCGGCCATTATCTGCCTGGTGTACACCGCTGACGGAAACGTACATAGGATCAGCGAATCACCAAGAATCCGACCGATGGCAGCATTCTTTATCTGTTCTCCCTTCTCCTCCACATTAAGGCGGCTCCCATCCATTGTCTCCATCCTCGCTGGCAACCCGTACGCATGATGGCATCCCCCGCGAGTACTGATGGCAAACTGCAAGGCCTGACCATTGAGACCTCGACATTCATAGCCACCAAGCTCCAGACCCTTTGCATGCATGGCAAAGCCCTCCGATCCCTTAATCTCTTCGGACAGACTTTTTGTCCCCTTGGCTAATTCCTTACCAAACCCCTCCTGCTTGACTACTTTCTTGAGCATAGCAATCATTGCCTCATGATTACCAAAGCGGAGTTCAATCCCATCGGTATCTTTCAACGATATGAGCCCTTTCTCAAAACATTCCATGGCAAAACCGATAGTAATCCCTGCCGTCATATTATCGATGCCAAACTCATCGCACAGCTGGCTCGCAGCAATGATAGCCTCCATCTTATCCACGCCACACTGAGAACCAAAGGCATATATAGCTTCCCACTCTATGTCACTGTGTGTTCCTTTGTAAGGACCTTCTTTAACCACTACTTTTCTGGTGCCTGCCGTAGGACAGTACGGGGCGCAGGGCCGCACCTTCTCCGGCCATCCCATGGGTGTCGTTGATTTATCTATGCCGGACCAGCCTTCAAACTGACCTGTCTGCCAATTCCTCGTGGGTATGATCCCCAGTTCGTTTGTCGTCTGGAGATCAGCGCCTGTCTCGTAGCGGCGCCACCGTTTTGCCCATGCGCTAAAATCCGTTTTCAGCCTCTGAGTGATCTGTCCTTTTGCAGCTTCAAATCTATCCTTATTTAGTACCTTCACCTTGCCACTTCCGGCAACCACGAGGCCTTTGAGCTTCTTGGAGCCCATGACGCAGCCCGCTCCTCCCCTGCCGAAACAGCGGTAAAGATCCCCACCGCCGAACAGAGCGGCGTATCGAATTAGCTGCTCCCCAGCTGGACCAATACCTACCGTTGCCACTTTTGTTGCCGACAATTCTCCCAGCATGAGGCGCTGAGCTGCTGCAGTCTCCATGCCCCACAGGGCAGTCGCGTCCTTAAACTCTACCCTGTCGTCGTATATCACAAGATATGTCGGCGATTCAGCGATCCCCCTGATGTCAATGGCCCAGAAACCTGCCTTTCTCATCTCTTGAGCTAAAATTCCACTGCAGATCGAGTACAGGTAAATATTGGTCAACGGCGATTTGGTGGTCACATTCCCCTTCGAGGAATAGAAAAAACCCGTACCGCTCAACGGACCCGCAGTGAATATGAGATGGTTATCCGCACCTAGGGGATCAGTTTTGGCGGGTATTAATCTGTAAAGAAGGTAGGAGCCTAAGCCCCTTCCACCGACATACTGTCTGATGATCTCTTCTGGAATGTCCTCAATCTCAAACGACCTGTTTGATAATTCAATTTTTAACATCCGGCTCTTTTCAATAGTACGCATTTTTATCCCTCCTTTTTCTATGTCGTCCCGCCTTTTAAAGAAAATTTTTTAGTGATAGGGTTTTGCGCACATTCATACTTTCCGACCTTTGGTCAGATGCTGCTCGATGCCACTAAGTCGGCTCCTGTTCCCAAGATGTTTGGGACGAGGACCTGACCTGCTTTGACAGGGGGCGCCATCCGCAGCTTGGCCACCACTGCCATCAATTCCTTCAGTTGCCCTTTATGCACTGGCTTATCGGTTCGAACGGCTAAAAGACGACCACCCGCCTCCGTGAGTACGGTGGCTGTGAAGACGCGTACCGGCGCTCGAAATTCGGCAATCACGTACTCCCTGCCCTCCTTGCATTGGTTGCCTGTCAAAGCCTCGATCTCTCCATCCTTGTCAACCTTGAGTGTGACATGACACCCCAAGGGACACCCTATGCATATGATGGTCTGCTCAGCCATGATCAACCCCTCCTGCTCTCGCACGTCACTAACAACTCATCCACCCCTGACCCCATCTTCTCCCATTCTTTGGAAGATAGTGAAACCTTGACCATCTCACTTGGCTTCACTGCCCGCATGCCCTGGCTCCGAAGCTCACCCACATTGAGCCGTACATGCTCTGCTGGCTCTTTGACCCTCACCGAAAGGACAATCTCCTCTCCCCTGGCAATCGTTTGTGGGACAATGTATCTGATATTCTCCCCAGCTTTTAGACGTATCCTGACCTTCTTAACCATTGCTTTTCCAAGTGCAAATTTGGCTGCGCTCGCTCCAGCGGCCTCGCCCTCCCAGCTCACATTGTCCACTAGGTCGTTGACATGCACAACATTTCCCGCAGCAAAGATCCCTGCCGCAGAGCTCTGCATATTCTCATCGACCACAGGACCCTGGGTTACAGGATCTAGGGCAATACCAGCCATCCGCGAGAGTTCATTCTCAGGAATAAGGCCTGCCGATACCAACAGGGTGTCGCATTGTATCATCCTCTCGGTCCCCGCAATGGGATTCCAGTCTTTGTCGACCTTCGCAATCGTTACCGCCTCCACCCGCTCTTGCCCACGAATTTCCGTCACCGTATGCTGAAGCAAAATGGGAATGTCAAAGTCATGTAAACATTGAACCTCATTCCTTATCAAACCACCTACATAAGGAAGCACCTCAACGATTGCTTTTACCTTAACTCCCTCAAGGGTCAAGCGACGGGCCATGATCATGCCCACATCTCCAGAGCCCAGGACCACCACCTCTCTCCCTGGGATGTAGCCTTCGATATTGACATACCTCTGGGCAGTACCCGCAGTGAAAATGCCAGCTGGCCTTGTCCCTGGTATGCTCAGCGACTCCCGGCTCCTCTCCCTACACCCCATTGCCAAGATGATCGCCTTAGGTGATAGATAAGTAAAACCTTTATCATTACTAATAGCTATCTTGCGGTCAGGCAACAATCTTACAACCATGGTCTTAAGTAATGATTCCACTCCTAAATCATTAGCCTTTTCAATGAACCTTTGGCCGTATTCAGGGCCTGTCAAATCCTCATTAAAGTAAAAGAGACCGAAACCATTATGGATGCATTGATCCAAAAGGCCACCTAAATACTCACCCCGTTCAATGATAACCACCTTATCCAATCCGACCTCCTTAACCTTAATCGCAGCCGCTAAACCAGCCGGACCGCCACCAATAACAGCAACGTCTATATCCTGGGAAATCATGTCAGCCCTCCTGATCCTAATAGGTCCTTGCTGCGGTAAAGTAACACTCGGGACAGACCACCCATCTGAGTTACTTTCCTCATCGGTATATCTAATTCACGGGCCAGGATTTCAAGGACCCGGGGACCACAGAAACCGCGCTGACAGCGCCCCATGCCAGCACGGGTCCGGTACTTAACCCCGGCCACAGTTCGAGCACCTCGCCTTATCGCCTCAACTATTTCGCCCTCTGATACTTCCTCACAGCGGCAAACGATATGACCGTACCGAGGATCTTGAGCAATCAGCTTCCGCCTCTCTTCATCAGGAAGCTCGCTTACCTTGGGAATACGCTTCCTATGGGGGTTGAAATCGGTCTTGGTCGCCAACTCCAGACCCTGATTGCCAAGGAGGTTGACGATATGCCGAGCCGCTGCAGGAGTAACGCTGACCCCAGGTAACCGAATTGCCGCATTCAGGAAGCGTGGATTCCCCTTGGAGACTTCAAGAATATCCTCTTCAGGATCCCGCGTGTTGAAGACACGAACCCCCACATAGGAGGTGATGATATCCTTTTTGGAAATGGAGGGAATCATCTCTTGCGCCCCAGCAATACTCTGATCGGTCCAATTCATGAGCGTCGTCGTATCTTCTGGATCGCTCACGGGGTAATACTCGGAACAGATGGTCTGGATATTGCCCGAGATGGTTTTCCTTAAGGTCCGCACTTTTCCCGGCTTCGGGGCAAGACTTACGGATTGATTCAGCAAATTGACCCTCTTATCCAGAATAACCATCTGGGATCGTGTACAGGTCAACCCGAAATCGCACACCCCCGCCATCTTCGCCACCTTATCGGCATAGGGACCAGCAGCATTGATTATAAATTCGGTGCGGATTGATCCCCTGTTGGTGTAAACCATAAATCCCCCGCCGAGGGGTTTGATCCCGATCACTTCCGTGAGAAGCAAGAGCCTCAGCCCATTCTGTCTGGCATTTTCTGCCAACGCAATGGCCCAATCCCACGGGTAAACGGATAACTGGTAACCCTCGTCGGCAATTCCCGCAATAACATCTTTCGTTACCCAGGGCTCTCGCTCCAGGATGCCTTCCCGATCTAACCACGTTATCTTGGTTCCCATGTCCCCGCATATTCTCTCGGCCACTTTTAACATCTTAAGGTCACCCTCATCTCTGGCAAGCATCAGCCTTCGGTCGTGGCTCAACCCGACCTCCATTTCCTTGGCCAGTGAGGGGAACTCCTTTATCGACTCATGCTCCATTTGTGTCTTTCGAGAACGAGGGTTAAAGGCGGTTTGGCCGCTGGGCAGCATCACGCTCTTCATGACGAGAGAGCCTGCCGCGGTCAGGCCCCCGGAGTAAATAAATCCATGGCTGGCCTTTGTTTCTCCCATTCCTATATCCTCTCTGCTTTCCAGCAGGATTGTGTCCACCTTATACTTCGATAATTCCCTGGCAATCGCTGTTCCCGTCGTTCCGGCACCAATGATCAAGACCTGAGTCTCTAACAGATTTCCCATCTTCTCTCCTCCTCCCTTCTTTACCTATCAGGTGAGGCCTGGAAAAGGTCTTTTCAAAACCCTTTGTAAGCCCTTTCCAAAATCCACGCCAGGTCTTTCTCATTTGCCCGACGGACATTGAACCTCATTTGGGATGCGCCCGCTGCCTCCTTGATCACCTGGTCGAACTTGTCCCTGGAAATCTCCTTCTCGGTTACCCTGGTAGGAAACCCCACCTCCCTGTAGAGCTTCTTAACTCGTTCTATCGCTCGATCGGCTAACGCATCTTCAGATTGATTAGGGCTCTCTCCGATGGCGATGGCCATCTCCGCAAACTTATTCTTGCATGAAGGGAGATTGTATTCCATGACAAAGGGAAGCATCAGACCGCAGGCCAGGCCATGTGAGACATGCAAGTTTCCAAAAGGGAATGAGAAGGCATGAACCAGCCCTAGCTTTGTGTTCCCGCAGGAGATATTGGCCATGGTCGATGCCATGAGCTGCTCACTTTTCGCCGCCATGTCGTCGGTGAAAGCCGCTGGGGCAAGACTCCTGAACATCATTTGGATCGAGCGAAGGGCAATCGCATCGGTAAGGGGGGTTGACGCGTTCGTACAAAGGGATTCAGTAGCATGAGTCAATGCATCGAGACTCGACCAGATCGCCTGTCTTGTAGGGAGAGAGCGAAGAAGGTTGGGGTCCAGAATGGCGGTTGGAGGGTACCCGAGATCGCTACCAATGGCCATTTTGGTATTCTTTTCTTCATTGGTAATAAGAAAAGTTGGGGAGACCTCGCTTCCAGAACCCGCGGTGGTGGGGATGCCAATCAGTGGCAAAGGTGCCACCTTCAGCTTTCCTACGCCCTGATAGTCAGCTATTTTTCCACCATTCGTGGCCAGTACTGCAATCCCTTTCCCGGCGCAAAGTGGACTCCCGCCACCTACGACGATGACCCCATTGCATCCTTCCGCCTGACGAATTTTTTCCCCCTCGTGGACCGTTTTCATAGAGGGGTCTTCTTCCACTCTGTCATAAATGACATAAGGGATATTCGCCGCCTCCAAGATGGCTGCGACCTCTTTTGGAACCGCGGCCTTCACCAGTCCTTCATCAGTCACAAGGATTGCCTTTTTTATCCCGAGTCGCCTGCACTCGTCAGGAATCTGTTTTATTGATCCAAGACCATGGATGATCTTTGTGGGCATTGTAAAAGGAATGATGCGATCCAAATACATGGTAATTCCTCCTTTTCCCTCTCACGCCGTCTTTCTCCATCGAGGGAAGAGACGGGTAAGGGACATACATTCAATAACTCGTAAACTCTTCCAACCCTAATCTCTTCAGCGTCTCAGGCTTCGGAATACCAGTTTCGTTATCCCATCCAAGTGCTGCATACCCGTCATCGAGTAGAGGTTCCAACGGAACAATGGCCCCTTTGTTTGGTCCTTCTGACATAGGTTCAGCGAGGAGTCGCTTGGGAAGCTGATCATCCTTTCGTCTAATCCCTTCCCGGACATTGAACATCCGCTCCAGATTCAAAATCCTTTCGCCCACTTTCTGAAAGTCCTCCTTGGTGAAAAATTCACCGGTGATCGCGGAGATGAGGGTTGGGATGCCGTCATCTCCCACCACGTACCTGCCAAATGAACAGATCAATGTGGAATCGTACATGATTCTCTGGATTGCACCATTTTTCAGGAGCTTCCCCTTGTTTTCCAAACTGGCCCCACTTTTCTGCACCATTTCGATACGACAGGGAAGACCTAAGGCATGGTGACAGCCGCCCCTGGAACTCAGAGCATACTGAAGCGCCTGTCCATTATAGCCGCGGCAATCATACCCTCCCAATTCCAAGCCTTTAACATGCATGGCGAAGGCTTCTGTTCCCTTTCCGATCTTCTCCGCCATTCTCCTTGTTCCGAGCGCAAGGAAAGCGCCAAATCCCTCGTTCTTCCCAATTTTTTCAACACACCTCACCAGGGCCTCTGCATTTCCGAATCTCATCTCAATGCCATCGGCATCTTTCTTGGTTAACAATCCTTTCTCATAGCACTCCATGGCAAAACCAATGGAGACGCCAGCAGACATGGTATCGAGTCCATAGCGATCACAGATGTGCTCTGCAGCCACGATGGCTGCAAAATCATCGATTCCAAGATTAGTCCCCATCGCATAAAAGGTCTCATATTCCGGACCATCACAGCGGGCTCCCTGGTACGGTCCAGTATGGATTTCAGCGATATGGGAGCAAGGAGTTGGGCAATAGGAAGCACAGGAGGTGTTCTTTCGGGGCCAGACCGCTTCGTTCAACGTGGGAGATAGTTTCGTGAGGTCCCCTTTGAAAGGCAGGCTCTGCCAATTATAGGTTGGCATGATCTTGAGGTTGGTCAGCGATTCCACATCGGCTCCAGTCCCGTATTTCCTTCGATTCTCCGCCCATTGCGCGTTCTTCTTGACCTGTTCCAAGACGAAGTCGCGCCATTCTTTGTAGGCCTGTGGATTGGCGACGTCGTACTTCATATCCCCAGCCAGCGCCACCCCCTTCAGGTTCTTTGAACCCATGACCGCACCCGCTCCGCCACGGCCGAAGGAACGGGGCTGCTCCCCTCCAGTGATGATCGCCGCATAGGGAAGTTTTATCTCGCCTGCGGGACCGATCAGGGATACGGAAACATCCTTACGTCCCACCTCCTTCAAGGTTGCCTTATGGGCCTCATCGGTGGTCTTTCCCCACAGGTGATCGGCTTTCCTGACCTCCACCTTGTTGTTATTGATCCAAAGATAGACTGGACTCGATGCCTTTCCCTTCACCATCAGGGTGTCGTATCCGCATCCTTTCAGGGTATGCCCGAAATTACCGGAGGCCATCGTGTATAGGTAGATGCCGGTGAGGGGAGATTTGCAGTTGAGGACAGCCCTTGAACTGTAAAAGACGCTCGTTACTTCAGATGGTCCAGCGGAGAAGATCATTGGATTTTCCGGTCCAAGGGGATCCGCTTTCGCAGGGATATTCTTAAAGAGGAGGTACCCACCCAGCCCACGGCCTCCAACATAATCCCCCATGACCCGGGCAGAAATCTCCTCCTCCCACGACTTTTCCTTTCCCAGATCGACAACCAACATTTTTCCTGGTTTCATCTTCCTCTCCCTTCAATAAGACACCCTTTAAAATTCAATGGCTTAAATGAAAAAACCCTGGTCCAGTCGTGAGTCAGTTAGGCCTTCCTTAAACAACGTTGAAATAAAATGGTTAAGGAATCGTTTTCTTTCCTTCAAGGTTTGGATCATGCAGAGGTATGATGATTGCTCCCGACTTTTTGATCCGGAGAACGCTGGAATAACTTTGGAGAAGATCCAAGTGAAAACCAGGGGGTATGACCTCCAATGCCTTATCCGGAGGATAGAAATTTTCTGGGATAGAGCAGAACCCCGCAATGATGACTTTCCCCTGATCGGTTTCAATCTGTACAGACTGCGTTCCCGCGGTATGACCTGGGGTATACAAAATGTCAATCCCTTCGGCAAACGGTGTGTCTCCTTTTATTGTCTTGAAATTCACCCCTTCGTAGCGCTTCCGATTGAAGCTTCTGGAGAAAAAGGGGTGGGGATTCATGGCAAAAGCGTACTCTTCCTCCTGGACCCAGAACGTGGCCTGGGGTAGTCGTTTTGCATTCAGGCAGTGGTCGGAGTGAAGATGGGTCAGAATAACATCCTTGATGTCCTTGACATCCAACCCTCTTTCTTTCAAAGTCTCCTCCAAAGGTTTGACATCTTCGTAGCCGGCTTTCAAGGCTGAGACAGCCGCCATCTCTTCGGCCACACAGCCGCTGTCGACGAGAACGTTCCTTCCATGCCCCTGAATCAAAAACGAGAAGATGGGATACCACCTTTTCTCACCGGAAAAGTTGGCATAATTAAAGGTACCGATATCAGCATACAGACGCGAGGTCAAGAGAGGAAAAATCTTATATTTTTTCATAGTCAAACTCCTTTCTAGCTTTTAGCTTTTCCAGGGATACTACCTTGTTTACCAAACCCATCTCGAGTGCCTCCTGAACCGTATACTGGCAGCATAGGAACCAAGTTTCCCTCGCCTTTTTTCTCCGACGACCCAGCCGTAAAATCAAATTCCACGTCATGGAGGTGTCGAGCTATCTCCTTCATCGTTTTTGTGGTGAATACATTGTAGACATGTGGGGGGTAATCATTATCTTAGTAACTTCCTCTTTTTTCCTATAAAGAAAATCTGCAAATTGCATATTCAGCCTCCAGAGAGTTTGGTTTTTTCACCCCTGATCACTACTTCAATTCTTTCAGTTTCAGTTTATCAATAGCCCATTCCCTTTGTTTGAACTTTTGAACCTTCCCCTGAGGATTGAGGGGAAACTCGTCAACAAAGAAAACATAACGGGGCACCTTAATATCAGCTATATTTTCCCTACAAGATTCAATGACCTCCAACTCTGTAAAAGTCTCTCCCTTCTTCAGTCGGATGAAGGCAGCCCCGACCTCCCCTAATCTTTCATCCGGAACCCCTACGATGGAAACCGCCTCAATCTTAGGGTGCTTTAGAAGAAAACCTTCTACCTCCGGTGGAGAGACATTGAATCCACCGACGGTGTACATTTCTTTTACTCTACCTGTAATATAAACGTAACCTTCTTTGTCCATCTTTCCCAAATCTCCGCTATGAAGCCAGCCTTCTCTTATCGTTTCGGCTGTTAGCTCAGGCTTCTTATAATAACCTTTCATATGTTGGCTACCAGGAAATACCTCTTTAGTGCAAATTTCCCCCTCCATCTCCGGAGGTAAAGTTTCTCCAGTGTTGACATCCAAGATAGCTACGTGGCAATGAGGCATAGGAATCCCTACGGTCTTTTCTACGTGTTCCGGCGTATCACCCTCTGGTACCCAGGTGCTAAGCCCCGACGCCTCCGCTAAACCATAACAGTTCATAATGTCTACACCCGTTCTCCTCTTAAATTCGCGGACAACGGTGGATGGCAAAACCGATCCTCCACTCGTAACATGTTGCAGAGAACTCAGATCGTACTTGCCGAAGTCTGGCTGGCCTAACATGTCGATAAGCGTGGTGGGTACGAGCATGGCATGAGTAATCTTCTCTTTTTCTATGATCTTAAGCGTATCGACAGGAGAAAATCTATTTGTCATCACCAACGTAGCTCCCGTTAAGAGACACATCGACATACCCCAAAGCCCGATGTTTCCGAAGAATGGCAAGACATTCAAGTAACGGTTTCCGTGCTCAAGCTTGAATAACTCTGTGGAAATAGTGCAATAAGCTACGTTTATTGTATTGGGTGTCATGATCCCCTTCGGGAAACCTGTCGTTCCAGAAGTATAGAAGTAT
>Ga0209427_10002612_pt1 | contig 21156 bp, 16 predicted proteins | sample DeeMarSWOR136_30_FD_187465 | JGI IMG/M metagenome (GOLD analysis project Ga0209427, IMG submission 187465) | Marine sediment microbial communities from White Oak River estuary, North Carolina - WOR-1-36_30 (SPAdes) (version 2) | ecosystem: Environmental > Aquatic > Marine > Intertidal zone >...
CTCTGGGTCATAGTGGCCAGGACGATCGACGTGGCCGACGATGACACCCTCGTCATAAAAGACTAACGAGGTTGGGCCGGTCCATTTCATCGTTGGCCATTGTGTTCTCTTCTCAACATAATCCAGCCACATCCTGGGAAAGAGGTGACTATGGACATCGACAGTTTTTACCATAACTATCCTTTCCTGTCGTTACTTGGTAGTGTCCGTTGGCAAATCTCCACTACCGTTTTCCCGCGCACGGGCAAACTGATGATGAAGAAATTCCGGCACCGGTTTTTCAGCGGTCTGTGTTTACCTTCGCTCTCGATTAGCCCAGGATATATACCAGCCCCCTATCGCCGTCTACTCTTATCCTCTGGCCATCCCTTATTTTGGCAGTGGCATCGCCTGTGCCCACAACGGCTGGTATGCCGTATTCCCGACCGACGATGGCAGCGTGTGTCAGCGTTCCCCCGTGATCGGTGACCACGCCCTTTATCCTGGAGAAGATGTGAGTCCAGGCAGGACCTGTGGCCCCTGTTACCAGGATGCTTCCCGTCTCGACGCTGCCAAGCGCATCAACATCGGTAATGACCCTGGCGATTCCTTCAGCTGCGCCCGGGGCACCAGGATAACCGTAGATATCAGCCTTCTCCACAGGCACAACCAATGGGCCCAGTCCGAAGATTTTTATATAGATTGGATCTCTAACCTCTTCGCGGACCCAGTCCCCGGTGATCTTCGGTGGCACCTTGGCAAAGGCAGCCTCCCATACAGCTTTACGCTTGGCAACAAACTCACGGAAGTCATACTTCCCTATGACCCCAAACATGAATGTGGGCCTTATCTCTTCCGGGTTCAGGAAGAAGATATCACTGGGGTCAGCAATAGCACCCGCTTTGTGCAGCCGTCTCCCCATTTCCAGAATTATATAGCGCATGGTCGAAAGCCCTGCCTGCTCAATCCAGTAATTATGGTCTTCATTCCAGCAATAGGCAATTTGAGCCGTTTTCAGCAGGGCCTCAAATTCCGCCCTCCTCGCCTCCGGGACCTTTGCCAAGAGCTCTGTTACTGTTTTTTGTCGTTCATCGGAGATCTTTTTGCGCTCGGCTTCGTAGTCCATCAAGCCCTTAAGAAGATAGTCCCTTACTGTTCCTACCACAGGGGTGGGGTCCTCAAGCCAAGTTGATTTGTATGTCTCGAAGGGGAGGGCACAACGTATACCGAATACAGCCAGGAATTCATCGAGTTCGCTGAGCCATTTCCTGCCGTTGTCCGTTTCCTTAAGCTTGGCGATCACTTGTGTCTCAGGGACGCTGGTGAAGATGCTGGCAAGACCGAGGTTTGTCGCCGAGTGTGCCAGGCGCCAAAGCCCGCCATCACACTGATAAATGTGATTATCGAAGCCTTGAATCAGCCTCTGGAACCTGGGGTCTGTGTCGGCGAAGCCAAATAACTCCATAGTCATTCCTTCACAGGTCATATACATAGTGAATGTGGTATACATAATTCTAAAGTGAATCTCCCAAGATGTTCGAATTGTTTCTATCCAATCGAAGAAAAGATCGATTAAATCACCATTGGACATCTTTGCCAATTTAGCATTAAACTTCTCCAAGCTGAAAGTCCATGTCTCCGGGTCGAAAGTTCCTACCTGCGCCAGGTTTTCCTGTATTTCCCTTAAGAGGGCCCCTACCTTGCCTTTATGCCGGAAATCGCCCCAAATCTCATCGAATCTCTCGACAAAAGGAACCATGAACTCTCTGAAACGAGCTCCTCTCTGCTCCATTACCTCAGGCGTGGGCGCTACAGGCTCACTCAGTGCCATGTAGCCATCCGGGCTTATTCTACAGGCGACTCCCAATGAAGGTGGCAGGTTTGCCCTCTCAGCAGCATGAACATATCCATGCTGATGGCCATAGGCCCAAATCCAACCACCTAATGGGGTCATTGGCTCGGGCTCATGGATAGGGTCGTAGGTCATCCAGTACTTGAATCTTGCCAACTCATCTTCATCTAACGTCCAGCAACCGTAAGGCCGGTCTACAGATGCCATGTATTTCTCCACTTTCGTCCCCCCTTTCCCGTTTACTGGTTTTTTGATCCTTGTTCTGCGCTCTGTGCTCAAACTTACATAATTCACCTCCTCGGCCCAAATGTTAGCACTCCGTCCCCACTGTGTCAATACTGGTCGTTGCTGAATTATCTCATTCGTCAAGCTGGGCATGATCATTGATGGGAGTGTATATTCTTCATACACTGGCTTCATGGATTTCCCCCTTTTCAGGGTCCGCCATAACTGAGCCGAATTCGATGCGATCAACCTCTGCCTGAACCGGGGTAATCACCCTCAATTTATCAGCCTCTTTGCCCGTAGCTATGCCTAACCCCAGAAATCTTCCTCGACCATATAGCCCCACTATTCTGTTTTTCCAATCGTGAGGTGGCTCAAGATCGAATTCGCGGCTCCGGCCTGGCCCAAAATATCGGATAAAGCTTCCATTTCTCCTTTCTCTCCTCAGCTTTGGCGACCGTTTTTTGATCGCCTGAGCTACTTTGAATAGCAAGCTTTCATATTTCAGCTCTGCGAGGATCGCTTCAAGCTCCGCCTTTCTCTGCAAGGCAATCACCAAGTCCGGCTTCAACAGCTCTATCTCCCTGAGTTTAAGGGCTCTTCTGATGTCACCGCTAGAATCGATGAGACAATAGCTTGCCTCTTTCCTTGCTTTCTCGATCCAGCACTCCATAGGCTTGATATATCTCTGAAACCATTTCATCAGGTCATAGCCGGGGATAAAGGCCCAATCCACGAGCACCAACTCAAAGAATTCATCGAATCGTCTATCTCCATAATTCAGACTTAAGGTTAATGGTAATCTGTTCGACTGACCAGGGTCTGCATCTATGATCGCCACCTTATCACCTCGCAAAATCAGTCTATTGGCAAGTTCCTTGGTGAGCGTAGTTTTGCCGGCATCATCTGCCCCCAGAAGATAGATCAACCTCGCTTTGGCTTGTTTGATCTCGGGGAGGCAAACTTCAACTGCCTCTGGGAACATCATTTGGCTTCATTGTAAAGGGATACTGTGCAAATGCAAGCGCTATTTGGGTCACCATTTGGGCAACGAGGCCTTGACATTGACAAACTGTAGAGTTATACTTCCTGCACAAAAAATATAATCTTGGGAGCGAGGGGGTGGGAATAATGACTTAGTTACTGAGGGGGCAAAGGTGGCTTTGGCAGAATAACAAAAAGGAGGGGAAGTGGCAGCTTATTATGATTTGAACGAATTCGAGTTACAAGACGAGGACTTAAAGAACTACAGGGTGTGGATCGGTGATTTCGTGCACTCATGGCCGCCGTATAGTCCGCTTTTTGCGTGGGCTCGCAATGGACACCATCAGTTCGCCTTCTCGTATTCTGCGGAGACGCTATCACTTCCTGGGACCAAGGGCTGGCAGTGGCGCATAGTCGATGGCCTCTCCTATCTGGGGATAATTGAGCCCAAGCTGGAGGAGATTCCGGAGCGGGAGAAGCTATTCCGGGAGCGAATAACCCCATACATCGAGAACTGGGATGAGATATGGGGTAAGACGATAGAGGAGTGGCAGGGGATATTAAAGCCGTTCAAGGAATTTGATGTTGGACGGGCGAGCAATGCTGAACTCTATAGCCACTGGGAGGATTTTCTCTGGCTCGACTTCCAGATGTGGAAGAGGCACTTTATCTGGATGTATCCTGCTTATATCCTGTTTAACTTGTTTGAGGACCTTTGTGCGGAGCTACTCGGGATTACATCCCTGGATCCTTTATTCAAGAGGGTGTTGGCTGGCTTCGACAACACAGTGCTCAGGTTCGATAGGGCGCTGTGGCGTCTCGGTGACCGAGCCAAGGAATTGGGGTTGGCTAACATTTTCACGACCATAGAAGACAATGAAGAGGTGCTGTCTAAGCTTGAGCAAACTGATGCTGGGAGGAAGTGGCTAGGTGAATACCGTGAATTCCTAAAGGTTTATGGCTGGAGGTGTCCTCGGGTGGAGGAGTGGTGGGACAACCCCTCCTGGCTTGAGAAGCCGAGCTTAGGGATACCCATAGTACGGCAGGCGATAATTAGGGGAGGGGCTTTCACCGTGGATGCGGAGTTCGAACGCTTGAAGGCGGAGAGGGTGGAGGCGGAGCAGGAGCTCCTGGCTAAGGTCCCTGCTGATCAAAGGGAGTGGTTTGAGAAGCTGATGAGGTGTGCCCAGAGGAGTGGCACTTTCAGCGAGGACCATAACACCTGGTTCGACATGCATATCATGTCCATAGGTCGCCACTTGACCAAGGAAATGGGGAGGCGGTTTGTCCAGGCTGGAGCTCTTGATGACCCCGAGCAGATTTATTTCCTGCACCCGGACGAGATAAGGAAGGCAGCCATAGCTATGGAAAAGGCTAACCTGCGCCCCTATGCCCAGAAGCGCTATGATCAGTGGGCGGCAGCATGGAAGCTTGAGCCCAAGCCCTTTATCGGCGACATAAGTGTGGTGCCTGAGCTATCGATGAGGGATCCTATAATCAGGGTAATAGCCGCGATACCGGTGGTTAAGCCGGAACTGAAGGCTGACCTCTATGGTGCTGCCTCAGCCCCTGGTGTTGCTGAGGGCATCGCCCGTGTCATACCGGACGAGAAGAGCATGGGAGAGGTTCGAGCGGGTGAGATCCTGATTGCCCCGATGACGATGAGCACCTGGACGCCTCTGTTTAGCATAGTTGCTGCTGTGGTCACTGATGGCGGGGGCACGCTGTCCCACGCCGTGATCGTCGGTCGGGAGTATGGACTGCCGGTCGTCGCCGGCACTGTGGAGGCAACCAAGAAGATCAAGACCGGGCAGAGGATCAGGGTTGATGGCACAAACGGGGCGGTTTATATTTTAGGTTAAGGAGGGACATGGCAGAAGTTAAAAAAGTTATGTGTTTCTTCTGCAAAAGTCGCTGTCGCTGGCTGTTGCACAGCGAGAACGGGCGGCTGGTCAAGTTTGAGGAAGACCCCGATTTTCCCCTGGCGCCGATCAAGGGCTGCGTGAGAATAGTGCGCGGCGCTAAGGAATTCATGGAGCATCCGGATCGGCTGAGCTTCCCGTTGAAACGGGCTGGGGAAAGGGGAGAGGGAAAGTGGGAGCGGATATCTTGGCAGCAGGCGCTTGACGAGGTAGCAGCACGGATCGGCGAGATAAAGGAGCGATATGGAGCGGAAGCCATAGGCGTCACCACCGGCACTGGCCGCTCCGAGCGTTTTGCACTGACCCGGTTTGCCAATCTGTTTGGGACGCCAAACGTGGCTGGAGCCTCGACTATCTGCTTGATGCCGAGCGTGATAACGTCTCAGGCTGTTTACGGCTGGATAGCCCGTGCTTTTACCATGCGTAAGGAAGTCGGCGACGTTGGCAGAGAGGCTAAGCCGCTGGGCTGCTATCTGGTAATTGGGATAGAGCCGGCACAGAGCATGTTTCATTTGTGGAATACTCTGCGCACTCAGAAGAAGATGGGATGCAAGCTCATCGTCATCGACGCGAGGAGAACGGAGACAGCAGAGCTCGCGGACCTATGGCTTCAGCCCCGGCCGGGAACAGACACGGCCCTTATGCTGGCGATGATAAACGTCATCATTGAGGACGGGCTCTACGACAAGGAATTCGTGGACAAGTGGTGCCATGGCTTTGATCAGCTCAGGGAGCGAGCGCGGGAATATCCAGTGGAGAAAGTGGCCGAGATAACCTGGGTCCCTGCGGACAAGATCAGGGAGGCGGCGAGGATGTTCGCCACAAACAGGCCAAACGCTGTCCACCACGGGATGGGCATCGAGCAGCAACAGCGCTCTATCCCGACCGTTCATTGCCGATACATTCTGTCCGCCTTAATGGGCGGCGTCGATTCCGAGGGGGGCGAGTATCTCCCCGGCCCGACTAAGCTGCGACCAACATACGTCGAGATGTCGCTCGACGAGGCAATGCCACCGGAGCAGAAAAAGAAGCAGCTGGGGGCAGATCGGTTTCGGCTTACATCCTGGCCTGGGCGCGACTTAATTCAAGAGCATATAAAGAAAGCCTGGGGCGCAGAATGTGGTGACTCCGGTCACGGCGCCTTGGCTCATGCCCCGACGATGTATCGGGCGATACTCACCGGTGAACCGTATCCGGTGAGAGGGGTGATCTCCTGGCCCAGCAATCCCATGGTGACACAGGGCAATGTCAAGCTGGTGTATAGGGCACTAAAGGCGCTCGACCTTTATGTGGTTCACGATTACTGGCGCACTCCTTCCGCTGAGCTTGCCGACTATGTCTTCCCCATGGCCTCATGGATGGAAAGGCCTATGCTCTGGGACCATCGCAGTTTTGACTGCGTTATCTGGGCCGGGGAGCGGGGGCTGCCCAATGTCATGCCCGGTGAATACGAGCGGTGGAATGAATACGACTTCTACCGCGGGCTTGGCATGCGCCTCGGCCAGGAGAAATACTGGCCCTGGGAAACCCTGGAGCAGGCATATGACGAGCGCCTGAAGCCGTTCGGGCTCAACTTCAAGGAGTTCATGGCACAAGGGGGCTACTATTTCCCTCTCAACGAGTACAGGAAGTACGAGAAGATGGGCTTTGGTACACCTACGGGCAAGGTGGAGCTCTACTCCACCATATTCGAGAAGCTCGGCTATGATCCGTTGCCGGCCTATGAAGAGGCCTTTGAGACCCCGATCAGTAAGCCAGAGTTGGCCAAGGAATATCCATTGATGCTGATCACCGGGGGCAGACACGAACCCCTCTACCACTCGGAGTTTCGTCAGATTGATTCGCTACGCCGCAGGCACCCGGACCCCTTGCTCCAGATTAATCCGGAAACGGCAGCGGAGCTGGATATTATGGACGGCGATTGGGTCTGGGTCGAGACCCTGCGGGGGCGGATCCGGATGAAGTGCCGCCACTTTAGCGGCATCGATCCCAGGGTAGTCCACGCCGAGCACGGCTGGTGGTTTCCTGAACTGCCCGGTGAGGAGCCATGGTTGCACGGGGTCTGGGAGTCGAATGTGAATGTCCTCACCGAGGATGACCCAGATATATGCTGTGAATATCACGGAGGTTGGCCGCTCAAAACAGCGCTCTGTAAGGTCTACAAGTGCAAGAGCTATTGAGCCCGCTTAGCACCTGTGACCGCGTATCATCTCATCCAACCACTGCACCGCCTGCTCGACAAATCGGCGGTCGCTGATGTGGTAGTCTACCTCTCTGAGCGGTATGTGAGAGGGTAACAGCCTTTTCAAGGTCTCGATGAAGAACCGATTCAGCTGTGGGTCAAAGGTGGCCTCGCCTTCTTTGTCAGCTTCAGACCATCCTCTCAGTGGGATCAAGACGCCCACTGGACCTTTAGGATCGGCTAGCCTCTGGGCCATGGTTCTGGCGATTGTATCCAGTTCCTCTTCGTAAGTGCGGACGAATACCCGCACATCATGGTAATGGATCTTGCGCCCTCTCAGTTTCTCGGGAACGTCCTCGAGAGAGTTGAGGACTATATTGTCCAATCCTCCAGGGATGACCACGATGGGCACTCCTTTTTTTGCTGCCGTCTCCAGCCTGTCGTCTCCGATATCCCCGCAGTACCCATCATACAGTTGGTCTGCCAATTCGTGAGTGACAAAGTCCAGCACCCCGGCGAACAGCCCCTCGCCGATCAATTCCTCTAACGCCCTGCCGCCCATGCCGTTGGCATGGAAGGTGACCATCTCATAACCCCGCTCTGCCAGCATGGGCTCGGCCAGCTGGGCGCTTATCGGACTGATGCCGAAGGATGTGGTTGCGACCAGAGGCCGATCAGCTTCAACCCCGGCTGCCCTTTCCGCCATGCCCACCACGGCACCAGCACCGTTGTCCAAGATCATCCTGGTGATGGCGTTCAGTCCCGCTAGGTCGACCACGGAGTGGATCATGGTGATATCACGGGTCCCCACATACTGTCTCACGTTCCGGGAAGCTACTGTGGAAATCATCACCTTAGGAATGCCCAGGGGGAGGCTGCGCATGACGGCAGTGCCGATAGCAGTCCCAGTGCCACCCCCGATGGCTACCACTCCAGCCAGTTCTCGCCGGGAATAAAGTTCAGCCGCCTTCTGGATGGCCCCGCGGGTCATTACTGCCACCGAATAGCTTCTATCTCGCCGCGACTTCATCTGGGACAGCTCCTCACCGCCAGCCCTGGCCACCTCCTCCTGGGAGATGTCTGGCGGGCACAAAGGCTCGCCCAAGGTCCCCACGTCCAACACCAGTGCCGTCCAGGCCCTTTCCTCCACCCTTTGCCTCAGGTACCCCAGTTCTCGCCCCTTGGAGTCCAGCGTGGCGATGAGCAATATCTTTTTGGGCATCGGGAGCTCCGCTGAGCAAAATTGTATGCCCCTCAAGGAGGGGATGTCAACACGTCGTTGCTAATGACTTCTTGCCCTTTAGTCAGCCGCTTGAGCGCCGGGCCAGCGTTGTGGTATTGTCTTCACGGAGGGGAGAAGTGTTTGAGAGCTTGCCCACGCTGAGTGATGATATTGTTCGCTCGGTGATAATGCCGGAAGCTGACAGCTTTGCCAGGTTAGCAATTCGGGACTGGGAGGGCGCCCAGCAAGATATAGCACATGAGCTAAACCAAATTGAGCGAGAGAACCCAGGTCTGGCTAAGGGCATCAAAGACACGGTGGACCGCCTGATCGAGCTCTATCAGGCGCATATATGGCCCGTGGAATCAGTGGTGCTGCGGATCTGGCTGCTTAAGGGGGTCTGTCTCATCTGCCGCGGCTTAGACCATGCTTGCTGGGCAGAGAAGATGGCTCGCGAGCTTTGAGTCACAGCTCGTGACGGTTGTGCGTTGGCAAGCTATGTGCCACCATAGTAGCCAACATGGGCTGATTAGGAATTGGCAAGATAGACGATGTCGCCAAAGCAGTGCGAGGTCTGCCTGGCGTAACGGACGTTGCTGCGGTGACTGGATCCTATGATGTGATCGCTGCCATCCAAGTTGCAGACCTCGCTGCCCTGGGGAATCTGGTCAAGACATCCATCCAGGGCACCGATGGCCTAGTGCACACCATTACCTGTATCAGCGTCGGTTGATGATAGCTTGCCCGTGCTCTGCTTTATGCCTTTTGGATATAGACTTTGCGTACAACGTTTTGGGCAAAGCTATAGAAGAGATCTATAATCGGTTTGCCCTCGCCATCGCGTAGCGCCATGCTCTTGTCCATCGCAGCCTTGTCGTCCCAGACCATTGGTTTTATGAAGCTTGTCCCGCCATCGGCTGCCTGCCATATGGTGTAAGACTTGCAGCCATGGGATTCCCAGAATGGCTTGATTGTCTCGGCAGTAGCCTTGATGTATTCGCTGTGCTTCTCCGCCGGCACTTCAAACATATAGAGCATCACGACCATTGTCTCCCCCTTTCTCCTATGCCTATTCGGCCACAGTTAATAATACTCTTCAGCGCCATGGTGGTCAAGAACTCAGCTACTGAGGTAGTAGTTTTTGTTGCCTGAGAAATTGAATCAACTTTGAGGCAAGGTCTGCTGGCTCCCCTGTCAGCAAGTCACCCTTCTTTTCAGCGATACCTCCAGACATGATTAGCCGCATTCGCTCCGCTGCCGAGAGGCTGCTATCAGGGGTGAAAATCCTCTTTGGTCTCGGCCTAGCCGCTGATAATCGAATGGTGTGGGTCTTCGCGCCGCTGGAGCCGACTTCCTTAGGGGGCAAACCGAGAGCGTTGATATCGTGTCGCTCAATCTCTTTCCTTTGTGCCATTATCATGGAGGGTAAACTTGGATATCTTGGCTTATTAAGCCCGGCTTCTACGGCGAGTAAGGCGGGGAGGGGAGTCTCCACCACCTCTCTGTTTCCTCCTTCAAGCCTTCTTTGCACGGTGACCTTCTTCTGCTCGGTGGAAACCTCGATCTCGGTCACCCCGGTGACCAGTGCTATGTCCAACATCTCGGCAATGGCACTGCCAACTTGCCCCGCATTGGTGTCAGTGGCTCGAACTCCACAGAGGACGATGTCGTATTGGAAGAGACCGATCGCCTTTGCCAGAATCGCCGCAGTAGCATAGCCATCGGAGCCGGCAAAAGCAGGGTCACAAAGAAGAATGGCTCTATCAGCACCCAAAGCAAGGCACTGGCGTAAAGCCCTTTCCGCAGAGGGTGGCCCCACGGTAATAAGGATGACTTGCCCTTCGTTCTTTTCTTTGATCCGCACTGCCTCTTCTACAGCGAGCATATCATAGGGATTAACTACATAGGCCAGGTCTTCGCTTTCGATGGAATTTGTCTCTGGATTTAGTCTTATCGGAATGTTGATATCAGCTACCTGCTTTATGCAGACCACTATGTTCATTATCGACCCTCAAAGATTCTAACCATAACGCAAGCAGACACCGAAACCGCCCCTGGGGTAGCTCCAGTCGATGGCGCCCTTCGCGCAGGCAATACGGCAGGCGCCACACTCGACACAGCTGTGCCAAACAAAAGTGAACTCATCGTCTTTCATCATGTAATTCTGAACCGGGCAGACATACAAGCATGGTTTTTCTGTGCAATCCTTGCAGATCTCCAAATTGACTGTAATATGGGGGACTGTATCCACATTGAATCTTGTCTGTCTGAGCTTATCCTCTATTATCATAGCAGTGCCCGCCAAGCTTCGATTCCGTCCTTTGCCACCTGCGATAGCGAAACCCTCCCCTTCATTTCCTGTTTCACTAAACTTAATAGCTTTTTCCTTGGTTGGCCATCGACGGTGAAAAGTCGATGTGCTATTGCACAAGCGAGAGCAGGATATAACTCATAAAGCCGGGATTTGGCCAGGAAATTTGGAGTTCGCCTGAAGTTTTTCAGATCCTGAAGGACGAAGCTGTCATTGAGCAAGGTCTCATAGTGAGCTAAGCTCTTCTTAGAGAAATCTCCTGCTTGCCTCGCCTGCTTCACTGCCTCAGCGGCAGCAAAACCGGAGGCGATGGCAAAGTTCATGCCCTCTAATACTAACCCAGTCGCATATACCAAACCGGCGGCATCGCCGACCAGTAGAATGCCGTCGCCGTAAAGTTCGGGGATGGCATTTAGCCCACCCTCAGGGATCAGATGACCGGAATACTCCTTAATGACCGCATCCTTCAGTAATTCCTTGATGGTAGGGTGCTCCTTGAATCCGTCCAGGAGCTCGGCGATGGAGACTTTGCTTTCCTGGAGACGATTCAGATTGGCCACCACCCCGATGGAGATGCTGGCCTTATTGGTATATAGAAATGCCCCGCCCTGGATGCCTTGAGTACAGGAGCCCACAAATTCATTGGCTACCCCTTCATCGGCGGAGAGATTAAACCTTTCCTCGATGGTCCTTGGGGGCAAGGCTAATAGTTCCTTAGCGGCGACTGCGAAATCAGCAGGCGATTGTTTTTTTCTCAGCCCTGCCTTCTCTGCCAGAAGGGAGTTCGCGCCATCGGCAGCAATAACTACGTCAGCATGTAGTTCACCTTCATCCCTCCTCGCCTTGATGCCAACCACCTTACCATCAGCCCAAAGAAGGTCATCAACCACTGTCTCAGGTATAATAAGGGCTCCAGCCTGTTGAGCTTTTTGCGCATACCAGTGGTCAAATTTGGCTCTCAGCAGGGTGAATCCATTATAAGGGGGGCGACTGAAGTCGGTATCCTTGAAATCGACCGATAAGGAAGCGGTTGGGGTGAGAAAGGTGATAATCCGCCTGGTTATGTATCGCTCCACTGGGGCTTCCTTCCAGAAGTCTGGAAGCAGTTTGTGCAATGCCTCAGTATAATATAATGCGCCACCGAACATATTCTTTGCCCCTGGATTCTCACCGCGCTCGACAAGAGCGACCTTTAATCCAGCTTGTGCCAATGCCAGGGCAGCAGTAGCGCCTGCTGGCCCAGCGCCGACCACTACCACATCAAACTTTTCTGCCATGCTATTGCTCCGCCGATATCTCCCGCAAACGATGTATGAGAGCGGTAAGCAGCTCTCGGCAATTCCCCACTATACCCATATCTGCCAATTTGAAGAACGGTGCGTTGCCGTCCTTATTGATAACCACAATAATCTTAGAGTCTTTCATACCCATAGTATGGTAAATCGAGCCCGAGATGCCAAAGGCGAGGTACAACTTTGGCGCCACAGTCATACCTGTTTGGCCAATCTGCTTCTCTATGGGAACCCAGCCCCTATCCACAGGCACACGTGATACCCCGACGCATGCGCCCAAAATCTCGGCCAATTCCTGGAGCAGCTGGAAGTTTTCCGTGCTATCTATCCCCCCGCCGCCAGCTACCACAATCTCAGCCTCATCAAGACGAATAGTCCTTGGGTCGGCTTTCACAAAACCTACTATCCGGCTACGTGTTGTGGCAGGTTGAGGCTCAACCGTGATAATCTCTGCCTTGCGCTCGATCTGGGGAGGCTTCACCTCCACAATGCCGGGCCTCATTGTAGCAATTTGGGGTTTGGCTGCAGAGCTGATAACTGTGGCATCCAGCTGACCCCCATAAATAGGCCGCACCGCCGATAGCGAGCCATCATCGCTTACCTCCAAAGCGGTACAATCTGAAGCCAGTCCGGTCTTCAGTCGAGCTGCCAGCCTGGGAGCAAGGTCTTTGCCGAATGATGTGGCAGCAAACAGTACCACTTTTGGGGCTTGTTCCTTGATAAGGGTCGACAGTGCCTCGGTGTATGCTTCGGAGGGATAGCCCGTTAGTGGCCGGTCATCGATAATATAGACCCTATCTGCCCCATAGTGCGAAAGAGCGACTGCCAATCCAGCGATGTTATCCCCAAACAGGAGGGCACAAAGCTCTTCATCGAGCTTGTCAGCGATTTTCCGTCCCCAGCAGACTAACTCAAGTGAGACCTCTTGTAGCTCGCCCTGCCTTTGTTCGGCCAGGACCCAGACCCCGTTATAATTGCCTTCCGACACGGGCACCATCCCAGATGGAATCGCGGAGCTTGCGCGGTGACAGACACTGACCAATGACATGAAGCTCTTTCACCTGTCCCTTGAGAGCGTGATAGAGGGCATCATTAACCTTGCCACTTGAAGCGATAACAACCGTATCAAGCCCTTTGATTTCTCTATCAACCTTGGTAAATACATTGAAGACGACTACTGTGTCCCCCTTTATCTCCTTTACCTTGGTCAATGGTGTTATCACCACCCCCTTATTCAGTAACCGCTCGTAAATGGCCGCCAAAGTGCTTTCATCCACCTGGCTGCCCGCAAAAAGGGTCTCAGTCACTACCTCTATCTTTGCCCCCCTGTCGGCTAAGAAGTCGGCGACCTCTAATGGCTGCATGTGATACTCGTCATCCACTACCAGTACATTTTTCCCCACCTGCACCTTCTCTTCGATGACCTCACGAGTCTCTACCACATTGACCTTGTCCGATGCCGGCCATTTCGGCTTGGGCGGGATTGAGCCTGTGGCTACCACCACAGCATCAGGGTTCTCGGCCTTGACCATATCCGCAGTTACTTCGGTTCCTAAATGAAGTTCAACATTGAGTAGCTTCATCTGGAATGTATAATACCTGGTAACTTCGGCGAAATCCGTCCTCCCTGGGACTTTAGCTACTATATTTAGCTGCCCGCCCAACTGCTCATCTTTCTCGTAAAGAGCGACCTGATGACCTCTCAAGGCGGCAACCCTGGCTGCTTCAAGGCCTGCTGCCCCGCCGCCAATGACCATGACCCTCTTCTTATCAGTCGCCGGCTTTAGGGCCATTTCCTTTTCTCTCCCCGCCTCGGGATTGATGGCGCAGGTAAGAGGTACCATAGCCTCAAATAGCGCTGACCAGCAAGCATCGTTACAAGCAATGCACTTGCGAATCTCATCTATTCGCCCCTCCCGGGCTTTATTTGGCAACTCGGGGTCAGCGATAAGAGGTCTCGCCATGGCAATCATATCCGCTTGGTTATTGGCGAGAATCGTCTCTGCCTGTATCGGGTCGTTGATCCTGCTCCCACAGAATACCGGCAGACTCACCACTTCCTTAATGCCAGCGCTGAGGTAAACAAATGGACCTAAAGGGAAGTACATAGGGGGAACATGCGGTGTGGGATATGCCCCGGCACCGATGTTCAGATAGTCCAACTTGCCAGTGGCCTCAAATTTAGGCGCAATCACTTTCATGTCGTCCAGTGTCAGCCCGCCGTCGATGTACTCGTCACCGTCGATCTTCATGCCGACCACAAAGTCAGGCCCTACGGCTCCTCTAACGGCATCAATGACCTCCAGAGGGAGTCTAAGCCGATTCTCCAGGCTACCGCCATACTCATCAGTGCGCTGGTTGGTAGCGGGAGACATAAATGAGCCGAGGAGGAAGCTGAGGACCGCTGAGATTTCGACGCCATCATATCCGGCCTCTCGCATCCTATAGGCGGCACTGCCGTAAGCGGTCACCACCCTCTTTATCTCATCGATTTCCATTTCATGGGGTATTTCATGTGCGCCCAGGAAACCGACTGGCAGGAGGCCCCCCATTATGGGAGACGGGGCCAGTGCTGCCCCTCCGAGGGCCCGGGGGCTGGCATATTTACCATGGTGGTGAAGCTGTATGAGCACCCTGGTATCGCATTCATGGAGCGCTTTTACCGCAGCCGCGAAAGCCGGGATTGCATTATCGTCCTGCGTGGCCACGCGGCCGCCGGTTGTGCTATATGGTGCAACTGCGCCGTAAGGCATTATGATTAACCCGACCCCGCCTTTGGCTTTGGTCACATAGTAATTGACTGCCCGCTCATTTGGCGTGCCCGTAGATGAGTAAAATCTGTGGGCGTGAGCATTCAGAGCTATTCTGTTGGGTACAGTCATCGGCCCGATCTTGATTGGTGTGAACAGGTGCTGATATTCTTGCATTTTACCTCCTTATTCTGAACTTGTGATATCAGTCCCTTGCCTTGGCTACTTCATAATATGAAACCGAGGTGGGTCTTGTCAACATGAGTGGCAGACACGGTATCGGTTCTCTGCTATAATTGCGCCTGAGACAGCTAAAAAGGCAACAAACGACGGCCGTACTTACTGCTGGGCAAGGGGCGTCGAGTTCCAGCACCTGAGGAAAGAAAGGAGATGGCAAAAGATGGGAAAGACAATAGTCCTGGTCGGCACGCTGGATACCAAAGGGATAGAATTTGGATATGTCAAGGACAAGATCGTGGAGCAAGGACACCAAGTGATAGTGGTGGACATCGGCGTTCTGGGAAGGCCTTTGATTGAACCTGACATCAGCCATGACCAAGTGGCGCGGGCCGCCGGGACTACGATCGAAGATATCATTGCACAGGGGAAAGAGGGCGTGGCCATAGAGCTGATGGCCGAGGGTGCGATGAAGATTGTCGGGGAACTTTACAGGTCTGGGAAGGTTGATGGCATCATGTCTCTGGGCGGCTCGATGGGCACTGCGTCAGCTACTGCGGTAATGAGGTCTCTGCCCATAGGCATACCCAAGGTTATGGTCTCCACTATGGCCTCAAGTGACACCCGTCCCTATGTGGACAATAAAGATATAGTGATGATACCATCAGTTGCCGACATCATGGGGCTGAATCCGATAGCAAACAGGGTACTGGCCATGGCTGCCGGTGCTGTCACTGGCATGGTGGCAGCGGACCCGGGTCTGGTCCCCTCGGATAAACCCGTCATCGGACTCACCCTTCACGGGGATCTGGTGCCCGGGATGCGCTCAATCAAAGCACTCCTTGAGGAAAAGGGTTACGAGACGGTTATTTTCGCTGCCGTTGGTTCCGGGGGCAAGACACTGGAAGAATTGACCGAGCAAGGGCTTATTGATGGGGTGTTTGATCTAGCCCCCCATGAGATAGCTGGCCATATATTCGGTGGCATTTGCGATGCCGGGCCGGATCGACTGGAGGCAGCCGGGAGAAGGGGCATCCCGCAATTGGTAGTCCCAGGCAAGCTTGACATCGTCAGTTTTAGTGTGGGACCGGGAATACCGCCGAAGCTCAAAGGCCGAAAGCCTTGGATGCACAATCCCATCATTGGCATCATCCGACTGAACAAAGAGGAGATGACGCTGGTTGGGAAGGTAGTGGTTGAGAAGCTGAACAAGGCCATCGGGCCAACCGCGGTGATGATCCCCAAGCGTGGGCTTTCAGATTACGGTAAAGGCTGGGAGGCCTTTTATGATGCTGACGCCGATTCCGCTCTTTTCCAGGTATTAAAGAGCGGCCTCAAACCGGAGATCAGGGTGGTTGAGGTCGATGCCCATATCAATGACACGCTGTTTGCCGAGAAGGCCACAGCTCTACTTGATGAGTTGATGCATCAAGCCGGTTGAGAGCTGACTATGAGTCAGGCTCACTGGCTGGCATTGTCACCGATTGCCCACAGGATAGAGCAGGAGTTTGGCACGCATCAAGTCCGTCAGTCAAAAAGCCTGATGTTACTTACTTAAGTTTTCTGCCTTCCTTCAGCCGGTCGATCATCATCTCCATGATGCTGGCTTTGGGCTTAAATAGTGGCTCCTCCTTCTTCTTCTGGCTCCACACCGTCTCCGGCCTGCTCTGCACTATGAGTATGTTCTCCGGGAATTGCAGGTCATTATCGATGGCCCATTCTATATCCTGCGGCTTGCCGTAATGGCGCTCGATGACCCTGCCCAGGCGGGTTAATTCCAGTATCTCCTCATCGTTGAGGCAGGGCGTGTTCTGCCTCTCCGCTGGCATATCCCGCGACACGACCTCACCGGTATCTGGGTCTACCACGCGCTCCACGGTTTTGCATGAAATGCCGCGCTTCAGGATTTCAAAGGCTACCTTATCCACCAGAAACCAATCTGGCGTCACCTCGCCAGCAACCACGGTCTCACCCAAACCCCAATTGCCCTCGATGACGATTTTAGACACGTCACCACTTGCTGGGTTTAAGGTGAACATGACGCCGGCCGCTCTGGCATTTACCATCTTCTGCATGCCGACGCTGATCAAGACCTTTTCGTGGGGGAAGCCCATCTTGATGCGATAGGATATGGCTCGGGGGGTAAATAAACTGGAGATGCAGTTCTTGAACTTCTCCAAGACCTGATCAGAGCCCCTGATCCATAGGTAGGTCTCCTGCTGCCCGGCGAAGCTTGCCCCAGGCAGGTCTTCAGCGGTGGCGCTGGAGCGGACGGCAATAGGAAGGTCGGCCACGTTGCATTCCTCGGCCAGGGTTTGATAGGCGGCGGATATAGCCTCGCCTATTCTCTGCGGCAGCGGAGCCGATTCGATGAGTTGGCGGATTGTTTGGCTCGCCTTGTCCACAGAGGCGACATCCTCGATATCAACCTGGGACAGGGCGTGCTCAATATCCCCTTTAATGCCGGCATCGGTCAGGAAATCCTCATAAGCCTCAGTGGTCACGGCGAAGCCAGGTGGCACGGGAATGCCAGCCTTGGTCATCTCACCAAGGCTGGCATTCTTTCCTCCTACTCTTGGTAGCGACTCTGAAGTACACTCCCGAAACCAAAGCACATATCGACTCTCTCCTAACACAGTTCTCACCTCTTGACGGTTATGATCCCCTGTTTTTATCTAATCCATCACCTCACGATGGTTACAGTCCCGGCAGCCCCATCTATCTTCAGCTTGTCACCGGTCTTGATGACCTTAGTGGCAAAGCCAGTTCCCGTGACCGCAGGCAGCCCATACTCCCGAGAGACGATGGAGCAGTGACAAGACATGCCGCCGATATCGGTAACCGCGCCCTTGATCTTGGGGAACGCTGGTGCCCAGCTTGGCGATGTGATCGGGCAGACCAGGATCTCCCCTGGTTGCAGCAGGCTAAGCTCCTCAAGGGCCAAGACAACCCGTGCCGGCCCCTCGGCGACACCCGCCGATGACGGAAAGCCCTTTAGCTCCGTGACCTCCTCTGGCTTCGGCTTTGGCGCCAGCCAGCGCTCCAAGGTCTCCGAGGTAATGCCCCAGAGCTGGATGGTGAATGGCTCTGTGATCACCTCCGGGACAGGGCCCAGAGCTGGTGGCGGAGCCCATTCTCGGAATTTGGCCAGCACACCCTTGCGCCACTCCACTTCCTTGGCCCAATAGCCGGGACCTCGGCTCGGGGTACCGGGACCTATGGCCCAGTTTACGGCCAGATCCTCCAAAATCGGCGTGATATCGGAATGCCAGAAGTAAAAGATGTCATCGGGTTCCTTGAAGAAACGGGCATTGACCAGGAGTCTGCCCAGCTCTCTCATCTTCTGCCAGAAGACGGTGTGGAACCAGTGCTCGCAGTAGAAGATGTGGTTTTCGGCGTAGGGATAGCACATTGCAATCGTCTCATAGGACTGATCGAAGGCCTTCTTGTCGTCCTCGGTTGGCAGCAGCTCTCGATATTCCTTTCTTAGGCGCTCCCTCTCCGCTATGATCGCCTCTACCGGCCTCTCGGGCTTTCCCCCGCCCTCTATCGTTTCGATGTAACTGCGGATATGCTCAAAGGGGACGGAGAGGTCATCAACCCAGCTCAGCTCGGTATGGAAGAAGCCTGTGCCCGAGGAGGTGTAGAACCAGGGCCATTTCGTCTTCTCCATGGCCTCAAGCCACCGCTTACCCTGATCCGTTTTCCCCAGTTCGGAGATGGTCTCCTGAGGTGGCAGCTTTCTCTTGAACATATCGGTGACGCCGAGATGGCAAGCTAACCGGGACAGCTTGATCAACTCGGCATCGGGGCGGAACATCATCACGTCGCCCATACCGGCAACCATCTTCGATATCGTATTGGGATGGATTTCGGGGAATGCCTTGGTGCAGAAATCAAAGAACAACACATAGGAGAGATAGACAAGGTTCAGGAATTCGAAGTGATACTGCCAGTTTTTGAAGATATTCAGTATCAGCCTGTTGTAATTATCCAGAAGCTTGTAGCCGCTATTCAATCCCACGTGCTCCAGGACCACAGACTCGTGTTCAAATTTGGGCAGGTCCTTAAACTCTAACTTCGCTGTCTCCTCGATTAGAGCCGTCTGCTTTGGCACCCACTTCTCATACAGCTCATCCCACTTCTCGAAGTAAAATCCGCTCCTCTTCTGGAACAGAGGCACCCTCTCGCCTATCTCCTCGGGGGGGGTTGCTTGGGGGGTGATGTAGAAATAGCCGTTTAGCAGGCGGTGAGCGATCCCATTGGCCGGAGGGATGGCGAATACACGGGTAGTGTATCCGGAAAGACTCAATTGCCAACACACACCATGAATCAGGTCAAAGGGGAACATGGGATACGGATGATGCATGGCATCCCAAAACCAGAGCTGCTTTTCGTCGAACTCCCTTCTCTCCTCGCTGAACATGTAGTAATAAGGGTACATCCGCTCCCAGCCTTCCGTTCCAGGTATGCGCTCCTTTTCCAGCACCTCAAAGGGGCTGGGGAATCTCCTTTCCTGTGTCATAGGCTCCTCCTTTCCTTTTTTGCCGAACATTTTGCGCAAAAATGCCATCGCCTACGCCCTCCTTTCCGCCAATGCCTTGACGGTGGCTCCTGCTTCGTATAAGACCTGATATCCGGCCTGCCCTCACTACACGTTGATTTGTTTGCTTCACTTTTAGCACAGTTGCCCCCTTTTGTCAATACTTTTTCTATTGATATACGCTGTGTGATGCTGTAGATAAAACTCCAGATACGATATTCAGGGCTGTGTTCGCATTTACCTAGAAGGTGTGGCTCCGCGAGTCATTCAACAGATAGAGCTTTCAGTGTAGTTTTCGCCTTTGTCTGAGAACCATTCTGCGGGACAGTGGAAAATCCGAACCTTTGCACTTTCATCGTATGAGCCCGGCCAGCCCTTTATGTAGTCGGGAATGGTATAATTGGATTGGCGCTATCAAAGCAAGGAGTTCAAAGCCAATGTCGTTAAGCGAGGAGATAAAGGATTTTGCCCTCGACTTGGGCTACAGCAAAGTGGGCATTACCACCGCCGATGGTTTTCCCGACTACGCTGCGGAGCTCAACTCCAGGTATGACATGTATGCCTGGTACATCGAAGGCCGTTCTCAGCCGACCGCAGGCGCTGATCCTAAGAGCGTCATGCCGTCGGCCAAGTCCATTATAGTGCTGGTGTATGACTTCTCCAAGGAGTCCTTTCCAGAGAAGCTTGTGGGCAAGATAGGTCGGCTCTACCAAACCAGATGCTACCGCGCCCCTGTCCACCGCATCGGCGGGACTCGACGTCAATTGATGCAGGAGTTCCTGGAGAACAGCGGGTGTCAGGTAGCCACTGGACTGGTTGTTCCTGAGCGGTTGGCAGCAGCCCGAGCCGGGGTCGTCACTTATGGAAAGAACACCTTCGCCTTTGCCGAGGGGATAGGATCGTTCATCCTCATCACCACCTTCGTGGTCGATGCCGAGCTTGACTATGATGGCCCTACCTTGGAGGTCAAGTGCCCGCCCAAATGCACGGCTTGCATTGAATCCTGTCCTACCGGGGCCATCTACGAGCCGCTGAAGATGGACCCTCGCCTCTGCATTGCCTTCAATACTTTTATCACCCAGGATGGGTATCGGAGAGGGATCACAAGTCACATCCCACACGAGATCAGGGAAGAGATGGGCACCTGGATCTATGGCTGCGATATTTGTCAAGAGGTGTGCCCCAGAAACCGGAAAAGGTTAAAGGCAAAGCTGCCCCAGAACGAGTTTCTGGTTAAGGTAGCACAGGATTTTGAACTGACCAAGCTCCTGAACCTGTCTCGTGAGTTCTACGTTAAGAGAGTGCAGCCGCTGATGTATAACTATATCAGTGAACTGAAATACCTCCAGAGAAATGCTGCCATCGCCCTGGGGAACATGGGCGACCCCGCGTTCATTCCTGACCTCGCCCAGGCCATGCAAGACCCAGAAGAGTTGGTGCGTGGCTATGCCGCTTGGGCTCTGGGCAAGATCGGGGGAAGCCAAGCGAGGCAAATCCTGGAAGCCAGTCTGGCCCGCGAAACGGCTCAGTCGGCTAGGCAAGAGATTGAAGCCGCCCTGGCTGTTGCCTCCCCCTAAGGCAGCGGCGTGCCCAATTGACCGCAGGGCACTATGATCAAGCAACATCATGTTTAGGATTCGGTTCGCTCACCCCAAATGCGTTCGGCACTTCCCAAAATCCCCCCGCTGGTGGGGAATGCCTGCACAAAAGGGCCTTT
>Ga0209427_10002613_pt1 | contig 21141 bp, 17 predicted proteins | sample DeeMarSWOR136_30_FD_187465 | JGI IMG/M metagenome (GOLD analysis project Ga0209427, IMG submission 187465) | Marine sediment microbial communities from White Oak River estuary, North Carolina - WOR-1-36_30 (SPAdes) (version 2) | ecosystem: Environmental > Aquatic > Marine > Intertidal zone >...
CAGCTCTACCCATAGACTTGAGAGTGACAACGGATTTCGTCTATTTGCGTCTGCACGGTCATGGAATCAATCCCTGGTACAACTACTGTTTCACGACTAGAGAACTTGAAGCGTGGAGGGACCGTGTCAACATCCTGACGGAAGAGAATGATTCCGTCTTTCTCTTCTTCAACAATCACTTCTATGGCTATGGTCCGACAAACGCATTACAGCTGCTTGACCTCTTGGGAACCATTAACCCACGGCAAAAGGCTAAGCTCAAGCACATGATCCCCCGTGTATCGATGAGTCAGACTACGTTAGACGAGTTCTAGGTCTCTTCCTGCCTATCAGTTCTTTCCCCTCTGCACAGAATATAAGTGTCAAGAGCGAGAACCCCTCATATTCCGATAGCCCCTATAGAAGGTCAGACTCAGTGGTCAATTCAGATGAAATAGTCAAGCAATTGGACCCAAGAGAAGTTGACTTGCGGCTGGTGTGTTTTGGCAAGGTCGACTCAACCAACGATGTCGCGAAGAGATTCGTGGAAGAAGGTGTGTGCGAGGGCCTTGCAATAGTATCTGATTGTCAGACTGCAGGCCGAGGTCGATTCGACAGAAGTTGGGAATCGCCGAGGGGGGGACTCTATGCATCAATAGTAGTAAAACCTCTGCTCTCGCCTGCAACTCTTCCTCTCATGGGTTTCATGCTCGGTTGTTCGGCCGTGTCGGCAATCAAATCATCATCTTTCATTGATGCTCGTCTCAAATGGCCAAACGACATCATAGTCAATGAGAAGAAGGTCGGTGGTATCTTGAGCGAGGCAGTCACAGAAGGAAATCAGGTGGTTGCCATCATACTGGGCATTGGAATAAACGTCAATCTCCAGCTCGATGATTATCCTGAAGACCTCAGAAAGAGTGTCACCACTGTTTCACATGAAACCGGCGTAGAGATCCCGATAGAAGATCTTGCAGCATTACTACTGAAAGAAGTCTATGCTAGAATGAGGAAGGTGGAGACGCGGCAGACCTTCCAACCAGTACTCACGGAGTATAAGAGCGTCTGTAATACGCTAGGAAAGAGAGTGCGAGTAGAGCAGATTGATAGGACCTTTGAAGGAATCGCATTGGATGTAGATGAATTCGGCGCCCTGATTGTGAAGACAGAATCTGGTGAAGAAACTGTTTCAGCCGGAGATGTTCTACATCTCGACCTCAAGACATAAGATAGAAGGGAGTGTCACACTCCTTGGAGCCTTACTTTGACGCCAGCAGTTGTTAGGATTGATCCGTCCAAGTTGCAGGAAGCGAAGAGTAGACTACTCAAGAGCACGTACGTTACCGAGGTTGCAACAACCAACCAGTATGAGATGTTCAGACTGAGCTGCGAGGGAGGCACTATTATCGCTTACACTAGCGGAAAGATAGTGGCCAATGATCAGACCAGTGAGGCTCTGCTCCAGAGCACGATACAGGACATGGACTTTGGAGAATCTGCGCACGACCTCATCATAGGTTCGGACGAGGCTGGAAAGGGTGAATGGCTTGGCCCTCTTGTAGTTGCGGCAGTGGGTCTTACACCAAGACAATCGGCTGAGCTGCGTGCGCACGGAGTAATGGATAGTAAAGAACTCTCAATTGAGCGTATTACCTCATTGGCGGCCGAGATTGAGGACAACAGCCAATCGTTGTACTTGGTCGTCGTACCACCACCGACTTTCAATGAGAGGCTTGAAGAATTTCGCGAAGAAGGTAAGAACCTGAATGACCTCCTAGCGTGGGCACATGCAAAGGCGGTAGCTGAGGTGTACAAGCAGTTGAAGCCAAGTGAAGATTCGCTTGTGCGAGTGGTGGTAGATGAGTTCTCAAGACATAAGACCCAGAGCCGCCTTGGTCGTGTCATCGATCTAGATACTATAGAGCTAGTTCAGAAACCGCGTGCCGAAGATATAGTATCTGTTGCGGCAGCGAGCATTGTTGCAAAGAACGCTCGAGAAGACTGGATTGAGTCGGCTTCCGAACGACTAAGGCTCGATCTGCGTTCGTTGAAACCTGAAGAGGCACGAGTCCGAGATGACATGCCCCTTTTCGCCAAGAGCAGCTACCTCTAGTCCTGAATTAGCGGTACCAAACAGCATTCTTATTAGATTGAGGCAGACGCAGCCCCCAAGGTGCCTTAGGTGAGCGAACGCCCACAGAGAACTCTTGGCCTGCTTGACAAGCTTCTTCCCCTCTGGATCTTGTTAGCCATGGTCTTCGGACTGCTATTGGGGTATCTCTTCCCTGGTGTGGCGGACGCTCTGGATTTCTGGCGGATTGACACTGTTTCGTTTCCTATTGCTATTGGACTTCTCTGGATGATGTATCCTGTCTTGGCCAAGGTCAAGTATGAAGAGCTTGGACGGCTTAAGAGTGAGAGGAAGCTCTTTGCAACATCCCTTGCTTTGAACTGGCTCATCGGTCCGCTACTGATGTTTGCCCTGGCTTGGGTATTCCTCCCTGACCTCCCCGACTACAGAGTGGGTCTCATTCTTGTCGGACTCGCAAGATGTATTGCGATGGTGCTTATCTGGAACATGTTGGCAGGCGGCTGCAGTGAAACCTGCGCCGTCTTGGTGGCAATCAATTCAATCATGCAGATATTGCTCTATAGCGTTGAAGCATGGTTCTACGTTCAAGTTCTTTCCGACTTCGTGGTACCCGGCTCGGGCTCCGCTGTACCCATCTCAATCATCGATATAGCACGCAGTGTTCTGATATTCTTGGGAATCCCACTCGTGGCTGGCATCATCACGAGATTCTCGCTCATCAAGCATAGAGGGAATGAGTGGTATGATGGAGAGTTTGCGCCTCGACTGGGGCCGACTGCACTCGTTGGGCTCTTGTTCACCATAGTCGTGATGTTCTCATACCAAGGCGAGAAAATCCTAAGTCTACCTCTCGATGTTCTCAGAATATCACTTCCACTGCTGTCATATTTCATGCTGATGTTCTTTGTTTCCTTTGCCCTGTCACATGTTCTCGGGTTCAAATACGACAAGAACACGACAATCTCATTCACCGCTGCAAGCAACAACTTCGAGCTGGCAATCGCGGTAGCAATCGGTGTCTTCGGAATTGATTCTGGTCAAGCATTGGCCGCGGTCGTTGGACCTCTGATTGAGGTCCCTGTTCTGATTGGTCTCGTCTATGTTGCCATCTGGCTTGGGAAGAAGATACTCGGGCGGCAGGTTGGGGACCCAATCGAATGCGAAACATCGCCTCTATGATATGGAACCGGGGAACCACAGTCGGAACAGAGCCCCTTTCTCGGGCTCCCCCTCGATTCTGTCCAGGACCTCTATCCTACCCCCGTATTTCGCAAGGATTCGTTTGGCCTGGTGTAGACCTAGGCCACCGTATCGCCGATCCTGGTCAAAGATTGCTCCTTTCATCGCGTCCCCAATGCCTGCCCCATCATCGGCGATTGAAACTTCGAATCCCGCTCCCTCCTCTTTCAAGGATACCCAGACGTTCTTTATTTCTGCAGGATTGTGTAGAATGGCATTTTCAAGTACGTTTGTGAACAGGTGCCCAACATACTCGTCGGCCTTCACAATCGCCTCGTCTACTTGGTAGTCAACTCTCACCTCGACGTTGTCATGCTTGAACTTGAGTGCCCCTACAGCCGCAACAAGCGCGTCTTTCAGAGAGGTGGGTTCCAAGGGTGCTGTAAGCAGACCTCTTGTTGCGTGCGCCTTGTCGATTAGAGCCTCAGCTGACTGAACCAAGTCCATGATTCTATCGATAACACCGAAGGCCTCCGGTCGAGTTTCATCAAACTGAAGGAGTTCAATGGACATCTGAATCGCTTGGAGCTTGTTTCTAGTGTCATGCCCCAGTAGGTCCAAGTAGAGCATCGATGTGTCTGCCGCAGTCTTGAGTTCCATCTCAGCCCTCTTTCTTTCTCTTTCCGCAACCACGCGTTCTGTAATATCAACAATCGTTGCTTGAATGGCAATGTCGTCTTCGAACAGTATCTTGTGCCCTACAGCCTCTACCCATAGCATCTTGCCGTCACTTCGTATGACTCTAAGTGCAACGGGTGCTTCCAAGGGCGGCTCTCCGCTCAGAATGTTAGCGAACATCTCGATGAGAGGTTTGAAGTCATCTGGATGCACAAGTCTCTCAATATCCTGCGCGCTCAGCGAAAGCAGATCTTCAAGTGAATGTCCCGTCATCTCAACCATCGCGTTGTTTGCAAAGGCGATCTCAATGGGAAGCCCCTTGACTATGAGGACTCCGAGAGGTGACTGTTCCACAAGCTGTCTGTACTTTGCCTCCGATTCTCGCAGGGCTTTCTCTGACATCATCTGCCCAGTAACATCTATATCCATGACTTGAAGCGCCGGTCTTCCCTCATACTCTATCTGCTGAACAAAAGACTCCACGTAACGTACGGACCCATCTTCTCTCAAATATCGGAATCTATGACGTGGAGAAATCTCGCCACCGATTGCTAGTGTTTCGTTTCTTCTCTGAAGTTCGCCGCGGTCATCAGGATGGATAATACCCCACACATCATCCTCCGTGAACTCTAGAAGTTCTTCGACTGAGTATCCAAGCGTTTCGGCAAACGCAGGATTCACATACATATATGTCCCGTCCTGTATTATCGCAAGACCCTGCAACAAGTTCTCCACAAGGCTACGGTATCGCTCTTCCGATTTCCGAAGCTCCCTTTCAGCACGCAGCCGTTCAGTCACGTCTTCTATCGCCATCTGGATTACGTATTGCCCTTCATATTCCACCCTTCTTCCTAGAACCGCCACAAAGCGGACTTCACCACTTGGCCTTACTACTCTGAACTCCTTGGGCGCGTTGCCCGCAGGATCTCCCTCCAGCAAATCCGCAAAGCGTGATGTCAGTTCCTCATAGTCGTCTGGATGAATGAGCTCTTGGATTTGGTCAGATGTGAGATTCATTATGTCGTCTGGGATCATATCCAAGATTGTGCCGAATGCCCGATTCGCAAAGGGAATGCTAAGGGGTGGCCCTCTGACTATTGCGACTCCTTGAGTGTACTGTTCTACAAGTTGTTTGTATTTAGTTTCTGAGCCCTTCAACGCGAGTTCGGCTGTCCGTGCTTCACTGACGTCCCTTATGATTGTCAGAACCTGCTCCACTTCCCCTTTCCGTACAATGGGTATCTTTGTCACTTCAGTGAATATCTCCCTCCCTGCAATTAGAGTTCTCTCTTCAGAAACAAGCGTTTCCTTGTTCTCAAAGACCATTTCGTATTCGTCAAGGACATTGTTCGGAAGGAATGGGAAGATTTCGGGCAAGCGTTTACCAAGAATATCAGGGTCGAAACCTAGCTCCTCTATCCAATTCTCGAGAACAGGATTGCTAAGGACGACTCTGAGATCAGAGTCCACTACATGAATTGGATCTCCTATCGCCAGCAATGTAGTTCTGTATTGTTCCTCTGACTCCCTGAGCGCTGTTTCAGCACGGTCAATCTGGGTGACATCGAATGCTACGCCGCCTAGCAGAGTTGGTTTTCCTTCTCTTCGAATTGGAAACTTTGAGGTTCTATAGGAGTGGATGACCCCGTCCTTGTCAGGTACTCTCTGGAGGATCTGTGTCGGACCTTCTTTCAACGTTCTCCTATCATCCTCAATCATTGCTGCCGCCAGTTCCTCGGGGAACAACTCTATTGTGTTCTTTCCTGACCATTCCTCTATGCCGAAACGGCCTCGCATGAAGCTGTTTGCATACAGCATATTGGAATCTTCGTCCTTGATGAACACTGGACCTGGAATGTTCTCAGCGAAAAGTGCAAACCTCTCCTCGCTCTCCCTTAGGTCTGCCAGCGCCTCAACCTGATCCGTTACATCTCGCACAATGCCTATGAACGACTTCGGGTTCCCCTTGGCATCTCGTACAACTGCAGCGCTCAACTCTGCCGGGAACCGTGACCCATCTCTCCTGAGCATCGTGTATCTCACGTTTCTGATTGAACCCTCCGCCAGAGTCCTCTTGAGATTCTCCATGGCCCTCTCGTGGTCTTCTTCCGCAATCAAATCGAATGCGCTTATTCCCATAAGCTCCTCTCTCGAGCTAGCACGATGAAGCCTCAAGACCTGGTCATTCACGAAAACCAGGTTTCCTTCTAGGTCAGTCAAAGTGATGGCGTCTGGTGATGTGTCAATAAGACCACGATAGAGCTCTTCACTCTCCCTGAGGGCTTCTTCAGCTTCTTTGCGAATCGTGACGTCTCGAATGAGCGATTGGTAGCCCTGGAATTCGCCTCCCTTGATTAGGACCGAATTAGTCGTGTGGAAGTGAATCGTCGAACCGTCTTTGCGAACCCCCCTGGCCTCAATTCCTCCTGGAACGGTTTCCATACGGTCACGACTCTCAGCGAAGGCATGTAGGATTGCAGGCATATCATCAGGATGTAGCAGCATGGTGAAACTCTTACCCTCCAGCTCTTCAACCGTGTAGCCGAAAATCTCGGCACCTTTTGCCGTAGACATCAGGATTATACCGTCTTGGTCCGTTCGGAATACTCCATCCGCGAGGTTCTCGTACACAAGTCTATATCGGGCCTCGTCCTCTGACAATGTCTGCTGGGTCTGTTCACTGGTCAAGACGAATCCCCATCGCGTATTGCGTTCTGAGTCTGCAAAGGAACCTAGACGTACACTTGTCGTTACCTGGTTTCCACTTCGAGTTGCCCAGTCAATCACCAATCCCGATAGCGTTTTGTTACTTGACTCCGTCAATGAATCTTCGATTTGCCTTCTAGAAGCTGCGTGAACAAGTTCAGGAACTGATCGACCCTTGATTTCTTCCTTTGAGAACCCAATCATCGCCGCAAACGGCTCATTTACATACCTGACTGTGAAACTCTCATCCACCACTAGGAATCCTTCACTCATGAGATCACAAAGGACCCCACTAGAGATTGTTTCCGTCCAAGGTTCACTCTGCATTGTGCACACCCCAACTCGAAGTCATGTCGAACAGTACATCTTCGGTGATTCTTGACATAGAACTTGAATCGCGATGACCTTCTCATCGCTCATCTACGGTCCCAGTAGAAACGAAGGGCGATACAATGCTTTTTGATGTTCTTTGTTTGAACCTCTCACTCAACGACCAAGGATTCAGGCTTCTTGACCACTCTATTGAAAGTCTTCCTGTCGTAGAACTCAGCCTGCCTGTTGAGACAGGCAACAACAACGCACCTAGAACATACGAAGTTGATGACTTGCTTGAGTGAAGGTGTTTCACCTAGCTTCTGTTTCAACTCCTTCGGTTTTGCGCCGAAGAATACGGTCTTCTTACTGGCCACTGATTCGAAAACTAGTGTGTTCAATGTCGTCAGAAATGCCCTGGGGTCCTCGTTCTTCTTCCAGAGCTTTAGAATCAGAGTCATTGTGGCTGCAAGGTCGCATGACAATTCGTAATGCTGTGGCTTCCATCTCTTCTCATAGCCATCCTCCACAATTCCAACCTCCCACATGGGGAACGCCTCAAGACCCTCCGGCTTTTCGTGATCCAGGATCTCTTCAACGAGCTTCCCTCCTTCTCGTTCCTTGCCATACCATATGGGCACGCCTCTGGGAACGTGAGACAAACGGCCGCAGAAAGTATACCACGCCTTCTCTGGTTTCCCTGTCAAAAGCTTCAGTACGCGTTCTGTATTGTCTTGAGGTCTCTCAAGAACATGTGCAGGCACCCAAGCTGAATGTGTTTCACATCGATGTTGCCCACAGAGTGCACATGGGTATGTAGTCTGAGTTGCTTTGGCCACTCCCAAGCTCTCGCATTCTGCACAGACGTTCAACAACATCCCATCCATTCTGAGCGGTACACCCACTTCAATGAACAGTCAGTACAGGCGCAATTAAGGATGCCGCTGATGGATACCAGGTCAGCTTGGCTCAATATGAACAAATACAACGCTCACTTCGGGGATTGCTTTCTTGATGATTTCTTCAACTCTTTCAGCGATATCGTGACTGTCCGCAAGAGGCAAGTCAGCGTCCACACGACAATCCAAAGAGATAGTCATACCAGAGCCATCTCTAGTAATGTTCACGTTGTGGCAATCACTTGCCGGGGTCTTTTCATCCACGAGAGTCTTGATCTCCTCGACAATATGTCCACTTTCGCTGGTGATATCTTGGGCTGGCGAGGCGTCTCTTTCGACATCCATATGCAACGTTACTCTCTTGAGGTTTGAGACTTTTTCCCGAAGAATTCGCTCAAGCCTTTCAGATACGGCATGTGCCGCTCCAGTCGTCATGTTTGGTTGCATCTCAAGATCTGCTGCGATGTATGTGTCCCCCTCCATGACTTGTATCCGCACCTTATGTGCCCCCAATACCATCGGCTCACCTCGAACGAGCTCCTGAAGAAGCCCGTAGACATCCTGAGTGACTTCATCCTCATCTGCGCGAGACACTGGCTCTACATGCACCATGCAGTCAACTCGTTTTCCAAGATTCGAAAGAACTCTCTCCACGCGATCTGCTATGTGGTGAGCTTCATCAACCGAGGTGCGTTCCTTCACGGAAATCACTACATCAATGAACAACTCGTGTCCTACCTGTCTGGCTCTTATCTTCCTACAGGCGACTACTCCATGGACGCTAGTACAGAGCTTCTCGATTTCATCATATATCCCCTCCGGGGCCGTGTCCAATAGTGCATCAAAAGCTCTTCTTGCCAACTTGTATGAAACAAAAAGGATCACGACTGCAACACCTATCGCGGAGAGAGGATCGGCAATTGGGAATTCAAAGAATACGAACGCAAGACCAACCAATACCACAATGGAGCTGAGGGCATCGGTGATGAAGTGCAGGCCATCCGCCTCTAGCGCTTGACTTCCATGTTTCTCAGCAGTGGAGAACAGGACGCGACTCCTTTCGTAGTTCACTACGATGCTTATCACCATTACCGCAATCCCGGCAAGTGTCGGTTCGGGCCATTCTTCAAGCTGTATCACTCTTACGGCTTCCCAGATAATCCACGCGGCCGTAATCCACAGAAGAATGGTTTCTACAAGGGCTGAGAAATTCTCTATCTTTCCATGCCCATAGTGATGCTCCTTGTCAGGTTCCACGGAGGCCTGACGAACAGCAACAAACGTAATGCCGGCTGCCAAGAAGTCTAGAGCGCTGTGAAGGGCTTCTGATATCACGCCAAGCGAACCACTCGTGATGCCCACAAATATCTTCAATACGGTCAATGCAGCTGCGACAACTAGAGAAACAAGTGCTACTCTGTTCACCTCTTCTCTGCGCACGCCTGTACTGGCCATACTTGTCCCGCAGGCGCGCCTCTCTTTAACCCCCTTTAAGGATTCTCATCGGACCTGAGCATAGAAAGCATACTTGGTTCTTCTGTCACATCGATCACATGACCATGCATGTTTCAGTGTGAGTGACTCCGCGAACCGCGTGGATTTCGTCAAGCAACCGCTTTACGCCGTTTATAGACTTTAGTCGGGCCAGGGCGATAATATCGTAAGGTCCCATCACCAATTGTGCCTTGGTAATCTCTTTGAAATTCTGTATCTGCTTGATTGCCTCCCACATCTCACCCGGGCCGGTGTCTACTAGAATGTGCAATTCGACCATCTTCTTCCTGCAACCTCGCGAAGATTACGTTCTACAACTAACACGCACCTTCAACATAAAGTTTCGTTATCAGATTAGAGTTCCAGTGTGAGATAGAATGGATATTTCGCAACTGATGAAGCCTACGAATTTACGAGATGGAACGTACGCCCATTTTCACCCCTTTATGATTGGGAGGAAATGTGCGCTTTTTGCTGAGTATCCGAATCCAAGAAAAAAAGAGGAGTGCAGAGGGTTACTCCCCTCTGCAATGATGCGCTCAACCTAGAGATCAAGTTCCATAGTCTTTGTAGATGTGATACCAATAGTATGAGTGCATTGGACTAAATTCCAGACCGCTACCGTGCAACCAAGCTCGACGAACTGTGAATTGCTTAGGCTGGTACATGTAGATACTTGGCTGGTCATAGGCGACCTGAGCCTGAATCTTGTTGTAAAGCTCCTGTCTAACACTGTCATCGGTCGCTTGCTTTGCCTGAGTAATCCAGTCGTCAACTGTGTCATTGGAATAGCCGCTAGAAGACATGTATGTCCCTTGCGAATGCACAAACGGCCAAGCATAGTTGTCTGCATCAGCATAGTCAGGTGCCCATCCGATAAGCCATAGTGGTAGCTCGGCATTGGCGAGTTTCTGTATCATGTTGGCCCATTCTAGCGCATTGACCCTGACCTCTGGAACCGCCGTGATGCCGGTCAGGTTTGTGTCCTGATGTGCCATGACGGCAGTGAACCCATCTTTTAGCAACAGCGATCCTTGCTGCCGGATGACGTTGCCTGAGTTGTAGTAGAGGTCGATATAGCCCTCCAAAGCGTTGATATCAGTAACGAAATCCGGGTTCTGCATGCCAAGGTTCCACCAGGCGACAGCCTCATCTAAGTCGAAGTGTTCCAACCAATGTGATGAATTCTGAAACTTCATGCCTTGTGGTATGAAGCCCTTGGCTTGAAAGCCCCAGCCTCTCACAATCGCGTCGATTGCCGCATCGTAGTCAAAAGCATAGGCAAAGCATTTCCTAAGCTCTCTGTGGCGGAACGGACTTTCAACTTCAGATGTCACTCCCCCACGAGTGATGTTAAGCGGAGTGAATTTGAAGGTGAAGGCCATCAATGTGTAGCTGAAACCACCGGTGATTACATCAATGTTGGGATCTTTGGATCCGAGTGTGACGTTATCCCAAATCTCGTCAGCGTTGGTTGTCGGCCAATAGACAGAGTCAGCAAGGCCTGTCTTTAGGTTCAAGAGTCTGCCAGTTGTGTCCTCGTTGGTCTTGTACCAGACTTCTTTGAGTTGACCTGCATAGTCTGGTGGCTTTATTGCAGCCTCCGTCGCATCAGCTCTCCAATAGTCCTCAAAGAGCACCATCTTGATGTACTCGTTGGGCCTCCATTCCTCCAACATGTACGGACCGGTGCCACAGGTGTGAGTTTCCATCCACGTGCGAAACTCGCCATAGTCACATCCATAATGCTCCATCCAATCACCGCCCTCGGGAAGAGAGTCGTTGCTAGGGCTGGAAAGCACGTAGCTGGGACTCATCATAGAGGCCACCTGATATGTCATGGCTGGAATGAATGGGGCAAATGGGAGTTCCAGATTGAACTGTACCGCATAAGTGTCTAGAACAACTATGGCTCCGGAGTTCGCCACCCAGTCATCAAAAGCGTCCTTGAACTCCTGTGAAGACGTACCGTTGTCGTAGGCTGCGGTTTCCACCACTACGCCGCCCTTGAGAGGTTCGATAATCATCCACACTGGGCCAGCCGTACGAAATGCTTTGACAGCACGCTCAACATTCCACTTGACGCAGCTAGCATTGAAGGGTGTACCATCGTGAAATATGACATTCTGGCGGAGTGATATGTTGTATTGTGTACCGTCTGCGGATATCGTTGGAGCAGCCGCCGCCAATAACGGAACTGAGGGTTCAGTATCAGCTGATCCCCAAGCGTAGGTATACAGTGTTTCATAGATATTGAATTGCATATTGCCGCCAAAGTTCTCGTAATTGATGTGCGGATCCATGCTGTACGGATTGCCTATGGTTTCTGATATGAACTGGTCCTCAGGGACAACTCTAGGTTGTGACATGAAGACAAAGGCAACACCAGCGCCCGCAACCACAATCACGATGACTATGATGGCATACATCTGGTTTCTTTCCATTGTTTATTGACTCCTTGGTGCAAGAAGAAATAGGATGTCTTCTTGCCTCGGCAACACCGAAGTGCGCCTAGTAAGAACCAGTTTGACACTTGGATTGCTATTCTATCTCTATCCTCGAGAACCGTGATAGTCAATGGTGATATTCACATAATAGGCTACACTCTTTTGCTCGCTCCTCTTTCCAAGGGAATTACTTCCTACTTCTTGCAAGTGGAAGATAATTGGGGGTGCCAACGAGCATCCCCGCACCCAGGTGGGCAACCGTTCTATTCTGCACCTATAAGGGCCAATGTGTTTCTCACAGCACAAAACGCTTATATCAATTGACGCGACTATATTCTCAACGAATGAGAAAATTAATGGCCTGAGCGTTGTGTAAGATGTCTGGATCCCCTGGGAAGAGAGAAGTGCTAGCCTCCAAGAAGGCGTCCGATAATTCTGTTGATGCTGATTCTATACAGAAACTTGTCGCGGATTTTTGGAAGCAATGGGAGAATCTAGAACGGGACTATCCAAGGGTCTGAAGTCTACCAGGCGTAGAGCGACTTGAGGAGTGTTGTCAGGTCATGAGACTTTCTCGTTCATCTGGTCCTTCTGTGCAAGATGAGATACTGGCTATTCTGGCAGAAGGGCCCAGTTACGGCTATGAAATCATAAAGCACCTCGAGAATGGGCGTGGCGAGATTAGGCTCAATACAGTATATAGATGGCTCTCCGAAATGGAGAATCGTCATCTTGTGGAAAGCGAGCTTTGTTCTGGTTCGTCAGGGCCCAGTAGGCGTGTATATCGACTCGCAGTCAGGGGTAGGAGAAGAGTTAGAGGACTTTTCAAGAACGCCGTCAGTTTGGTCTTGCAGCTCTATGATGAATACCGCTACTACTCAATGGGGGGACTTGCAGCCATACTTGACGGCTCAGAAGTCGAATATAGTGGCGGTAAGATTCTCCTTTCGGGAGTACCCAGACTTATCGAACGAGACTTGGAGTTGGCTAGATTCTTGGTGTCGAGAAGTGATAAGGGTCAAATCAGAACTGTTGGAGATTCTACAGTGCTGGCAGGTTCTGGAATCAACTACCATGTTCATGATGGAACTCTTTGTGACATCTCAGCACCATCGAGGTACTTCCAGGAAGTCTGGATATGCGGCGTTCCTCGCCTAGAAATCCTGAATACGGCCTTACCGGAGGTCAAGCGGGTTCTAAGTGTAGGGGGCACTATGAGAGTAGTCTCTTCACGAGTCTGCTTTGATGAACCAACAGAATACAGATTGGATGATTTTCTGATCATGTCTGCTATTCATCTCTTTCCGAGTCTAGGAATCGTTGATGCCAAGACCTTGCTTTCAGAGATTGAAGCCGTGTTTGCCAACTGTAGTGGACAAGAGATCTTCCAAGGCGTGGGGCTCTTTCGTGGGGAAAAGACGAAGTGAACGTACAAGTGAGTCAACACACTGATATGGAATGCAGAAGAGCGGAGGACCGATGGCAATGAGCGACTACAAATCCGGCGAATACGAGGATGTGATCCACTTCGTTCCGGCACCTATGATGAACATTCAAGATTGGGAAACCTACGAGATTCATAGGCATAGGGACTACTTCCCCATTCTGAACATCTTGTTACAGGGACCAATGACGGTACGAGATCTGACGGCGGCCTACAATAGGTGGTGTGAGGAACATGGTTCTCCAAAGCCCAAGTCAGACAAGACCATCTATCGCTATCTCAAGACCCTCGGTGAATACGGTCTGGTGGTTCCTGCAGGCAGAAGGGTGGTGTTTGGAAAGACTGCCACAGAAACCTTGTACGCTCGCGCGGCGGCATTCATCCGCTACTATGACTTCGCACCTGAGTTCTGGGAGCACGAAGCGTCACGGCTATTCTCTCGCGGAGTGACAATCGGGACGGAACGAGTAATCGGAGGAGTCAAGCCCAATTACAAGTGTCTGAAAGCATTCCTGATTGAATTCCTTGACAGTGTTGAATCGAATATCCACAAGTTCGTGACGTCTGCTTCCAAGGATGAACTGGAAGTCGTGCGAGCGATAGGAGAGAACCACTTCATTGAGGAGGCACTCAGATACGCCGGTATTCTGGGAACCATCATCAACCATCCAGAACTAGTGAAGAAGCTCAACGACTGCTTTTCCTGATTCCTTTTGACTCAGAGTCGGAGCCCAACAGAAGATTGAAAACTAGCAAGTGATGTCACTGCTAGACAGAACCGACAAGAGGCTGTAAGCATGGCCAAGGACAAGTTTGAAAAACTCACAGAGATGCGCGAAAGGTCAAAGCTGGCAGGAGGGGAAGCGCGAATCAAGCGTCAGCATGAACGAGGAAAGTACACTGCCCGCGAACGAATTGAGAAACTCTTGGATCCTGGGACCTTCGTTGAGATTGATGAGTTCGTGCTTTCCCGAATCACAGATTTTGGCATGGACAAGAAGAGGATCCTAGGTGATGGGGTTATTACCGGCTATGGTAAGATTGACGGACGGAAGGTCTTCATCTTCAGTCAGGACTTCACTGTCTTCGGAGGGTCTCTCTCTGAGAAGTATGGGGAGAAGATCTGCAAGATCATGGACCTAGCAATGGAGGCAGGGGCCCCAGTAATAGGGCTGAATGACTCCGGTGGAGCAAGGATACAAGAAGGAATTCTCTCTCTCGCGTCCTACTCTTTCATCTTCGAAAGAAACACGTGGGCCAGCGGTGTCATTCCTCAGATATCGGCGATTATGGGTCCTTGTGCTGGGGGCGCAGTCTATAGCCCAGCGGTTACAGACTTCACGCTCATGGTCAAAGGCACATCTCACATGTTCATCACGGGGCCTGAAGTCATCAAGACGGTCACAGGAGAAGAGGTTTCCTTCGAGGAACTTGGAGGTGCAATGACCCACAGTTCTGTGAGCGGCGTTTCCCACTTTGCAAGTGAGGACGAGGACCACTGCTTCGAGCAAATCCGGACTCTCTTGAGCTACATGCCAAGCAACAACCTAGAAGACCCACCAAGAGTCGAAACCGACCACGCGCCTGATGACGTTGATGAGTTGATTGATGAGATTATACCAGATGATCCAAACAAGCCGTACGATATGAGAGATGTTGTCACGAAGATAGCCGACAACGGCGAGTTCTTCGAGGTTCACGAACACTGGGCCAGGAACATGATTGTGGGCTTCGTGAGATTTGATGGACGCTCGGTAGGAATTGTAGGGAATCAGCCTGCCCACCTTGCAGGTACAATAGACATCGATGCCTCAGACAAGTGTTCCAGGTTTGTTAGGTTCTGCGACGCTTTCAACATCCCGATAATCACCTTCATGGATGTGCCTGGATTCCTACCAGGTACAGCCCAGGAATATGGCGGCATCATTCGACATGGTGCCAAGATTCTATACGCTTATGCTGAAGCAACAGTTCCCAAAATCACCATCATTACCCGGAAAGGGTACGGCGGCGCATATGACGTGATGTCATCTCGACACATTGACGCAGACCTTGTTTACGCTTGGCCGACGGCTGAGATTGCTGTAATGGGTCCTGATGGAGCAATCAACATCATATTTCGGAAAGAGATCGAAAGGGCGAAGGACAAGGAGAAGAAGAGAGCAAAGCTGGTCAAAGATTACAGAGAGAAATTCGCGAATCCGTATGTTGCGGCCGGCTTGGGCTACATCGACAAGGTGATTTTCCCGCATGAAACTAGACCGTTGATCTGCAGTGGACTGGAGGTCCTCGCCAGCAAGAGAAAGAGCAGACCGCCAAAGAAGCACGGAAACATCCCACTCTAGATGGGTCCCTTCCGGGTCTCCTTCTTCAATCCAAAGCGACTGAAGAGAAGAACTGCCATCGAGTGAAGTCTTGGGCACGATTTCTACTTCTTCATGCGATCCATGAGCTCGAGACTCTTCTTGACTTCCATTATAGGCTGAAAATCGAAGCTGACCTCTGGCTGATAGTGAAGCACAAAATTGGCCAGATGATCCTCATTCTCAGTTTCTAGCAGTTGGAACCCACGTGGCCCTTCAAGCATTGCGTAGTTCTTAGAGATGAACTTTGGGAACTTCTCGGGTTCCTTCTTTATCGATTCTCTGAACTGCTTGAGTTTTGCAATCACACGCGCATGGTCCTCGAAGTCGTACTCCCAGAACATGATATACTTCATCGTTTCACCCCGCGAACACTCACCCACTAGATAGACCACTGCTGATATGAATTCTTCGAGAAACTGTCACTTTCCAAGGGTTCAGTAGAGGATTCTCTGAAGACCCTCTCTCGTCTTGTCAACTACTGCTTCCCTATTCAAATCTTAGATTGCCATCATAACGATGTCAGAGCCCGATTGTGACTCTTGATCCGATCTTTCATCTTTGGATGAAACCGAAAGCGTGGTAGGCAGTCCGTGCATTTCCCACCCAATCTACTATCTCTATTTAGATATCAACAGATATTGGAGAACATAGATACTCTGGCTTGTTTGCCACTCGGCCGCAGTGATCACACATCCACTTCGCACCTTTCACACGTTCTATGATTTTTCCAACACCATTATGTCGAACGAAGACACACATGTGTTCATGATGATTTTCTTCCATTTCGTACTCTCCTTTTGGGAATAGCAGACATCACTCCACGTCGTGTAATTAAGCCTTGGGAAATGTCCATGATTTCTAATCCTTGCTAAGAAGACAATTTCTTAAGAGGGGTAGTTTCCCTTCTGTGCCTCATGCCAGCTCAGAAGACCAAGAAGCAGAAAGAGAGCCTATCGGTTCTCATTGTTAATGATATGGAAGGAATCTCTGGCATAGACCACTGGCATCAGATCTTCCACGGCTTTGAGGAGTTTGAGGAATTCGGTAGGGTCCAAGTGACTGAGGATGTCAATGCTGCAATTCGCGGGCTCAGGGCCGCAGGTGCCACTGACATCAGGGTGGCAGATTCACACGGTTCGGGCGGACCGAACAAGAACATAATCCCCGAGCAACTCGAGAAGGGAGTGAAGCTGTTCCAAGAACAATCCGTTCCCAAGAGAATGAAAGAAGCTATTGAAAGGTCAGTTGATGCCGCAGTCTTCGTTGGCTTCCATGCAATGGCAGGAACCAAAGATGGTCTGTTCAGACATACCGTGACTCTGGGCCCAAGCGTTAAGGTCAATGGCGAGCCTGTAGGCGAAACAGCTCTTGACGCCTACATACTTGCTGAATACGGAATCCCAGTAATCATGGTTTCCGGCGACCAAGCCCTAGTCCGAGAAGCCTCAGACTTTCTTCCAGGAATCGAGACTGCTCAAGTAAAGACCTCGACCGACGCTAGGACAACACAATGCCTGCCACTTTCAGAGTCCAGAATCCTAATTCAAGAGGCGGCCAAACGAGCGCTTTCGAAACTGGATGATTTCGAGCCTGTGCAGATTACCAAACCTATCAAGGTGGATGTTTCGTACCTAACTGAGGAACAAGTGGATATGTGTGATACGATTCCGGGTGCTGAAAGGACCTCAAAGAAGACTACATCATTCACCACGCGAAGCTGGGATGAGGCTTACAAATTCATTAGAACCACTATTGGCCTAACAAGCCCCCGGATGAATGCAAGTCTGATAGAGAAGCTGCTTCAGCTCCCAGGGGCGGAAGAAGCAAGAATCGAATGGGCTGAAGGCAGTGTCAACGAATGGTTGTCCTAAACGGACATGAAAGCAACCAATCCTCGAACGAGCGGGATTCCAACCCATGCTCAAGGCACTCCGCCCAAAGACCTGCCAAAGATACTTCCGGTTCTCTCAACCTCGTACTTGTAGACAATCCGTAAATAGACTGGACCCTCTGTTATGATTCTAATCATCACTGTGTAGTGTTCGGCATTGTAGTTGAAGCTGGCACGGTCAGATGTAGTTGATTCGAGAATGGCATGTTGTGAAGGCAGCCCTATTCCAGTCGGATACATGAAACGTATTTCAGCAGTCCTGTTTAACTCTACAATCGTCCAGGTGACTCGAGGACCACCGAAGCCCCACATTATGTCCTCCCAGTTACGAGGGGCTTCTTCAAAGACCTCTGTCACCTCGACTGTCTGAGTGAATGGAACTGAGCAGAGTAGGGTGGCTAGTAGAAGCCCGATTACCATATAGTCCTCATTTCCGAATCTTCTCAAGACAGCCAGACTCCTGAACCTCAGACAATTACGGTATTGCTTCATTCACAATGTTGTGAAATCGCTTAAGGATTCCGGAAATGCTTCCAATGTCGGGTATATCCTAACTCTTCGCGGTCTCATGCATCGTCTTGATTCTCACAAACATGCTCGATGTCGGAAGCATACAAGATAGCTTCAATAAAGGTCAAGATAGTCTCCTCATACCTATTCAACAGTTGCCAATGCAAGTCGTGCCCGGTTCAGTCTACTTCTCGTCTTATTCCGCGCGCCTCCGATTATTCTCTCCTTGGTATGGTTTCTTGCTGGAGTCGTAATCGCCTTGACTGGTTCATTTCTCTTGGACCTTCGTCAGGTTAAGCCAGAGAAGGTCAAGTGATGTGCACGGTAGATGCCGAAAATCCCGAGGTGAATTGGCTAGCAAACTGACTCATCAGAATGACTAAATACAGTAAGAATCCTCTTAGAACCGGCTTACCATGACGAAGCTTCGAATAACCGATACTGTCCTCCGCGACGCGCATCAATCCCTTCTCGCCACTCGGATGCGAACTGAGCACATGCTCCCAATATGCGAGAAGCTGGACAAAGTGGGCTATCACTCACTGGAGATGTTCGGCGGAGCCACATTTGACAGCATGATGCGCTTCCTCGACGAGGACCCATGGGAGCGTGTAGAAACCCTTCGGGATGCAATACCCAACACGAAGTTTCAGATGTTATTGCGGGCCCAGAATGTGGTTGGCTATCGTCACTATCCAGACGATGTTCTAGAGGCATTTGTTATTGAAGCTGTGAAAGTCGGAATTGACATCTTCCGTATATTCGACGCGCTGAATGATGTCCGGAATATGGCAGCGGCAATGCGATTCGTGAAACGTGAGGGTGGTCACGTCCAAGCAAGCTTCTGCTATACACTCAGTCCCTTCCATACCAACGAGAGATTCGTCGAGAAGGCAAAGACTCTATATTCGATGGATGCCGATTCAATCTGTATCAAGGACATGGCAGGTCTAATCAATCCACAAGACGCCTATGAATTGGTCACAATGTTGAAGGATGAAGTTGACATTCCGATTCAGCTTCATACGCACTACACGAGTGGCATGGGTGGAATGGCTTGCCTGAAGGCCGCTGAGGCCGGGGTTGACGTTGTGGACACAGCCATATCTTCGCTGTCTTTGGCAACATCTCAACCAGCCACCGAGTCCATTGTTGAGGCACTCAAGGGTACACCGCGTGACACTGGATTGAATGTTAACCTTCTCGCGGAGATTGCAGACTACTTCCGGAAGATTCGGAGGAAATACGCGCAGTTCGAGGGGAGTCTACAGGGAGTCAACCCACAGGTCTTGGTATTTCAGGTGCCTGGAGGAATGCTCTCTAATCTTGATAACCAACTGCGAGAACAAGGTGCCTTGGACAGATACGATGAGGTTCTGGAAGAAGTGCCCAAGGTCCGTGCTGAGCTGGGATATCCCCCACTAGTCACACCGTCTAGTCAGATAGTAGGGACACAGGCAACCTTGAATGTTGTTACTGGTGAGCGCTATAGCATGATACCTCATGAAGTAAAGCAGTACATCCGCGGCTATTATGGACGTCCACCTGCGGAGATTGACAGCGAAATCAGGAAGAAAGCGATAGGTGATGAGCAGCCTTTAGACTGCAGGCCTGCTGACCTGCTAGATCCTGAACTCCCCGCTGCAGAGGAGGCACTCAAGGACATCCCACATGTGCCCAGAGATTTGGTTTCCTATGCTCTCTTCCCACAGTATGCTCTAGATTTCTTGAAGCGAAAGGCACAGCGAAGGGCACGTGGTGAAATGACTCCAGAACACGAAGCAGCAATAATCTCGTCTGTTCTTCACCTCAGTATGCAGGTGTCGGGCAGTGTTGGAGCTCCACATACTACAGGTGAATCGTGGGCCAAGGCTGGAGTGGACGACCTCCATGAGTCTGGAGTACTCCCACGCAGCGTAGCCCATTGGGAGAGATCAAGCTCCCATTGGGCATCGGCTGGACGCCGTGATGAGATGCGTCGCAGACGTCAGGGAGGGCCCTAGATGAGTTCCGAGTATGACCTGTTTCTCGGTGAAACTGACTACCGAGTAGAGATCAAGAAGCTTGACGAGGGTGGTCTCTTGATTGTCAAGGTCGGTCCTGAGAGCTTCACTCTAAAGGTAGAACCGAACGATGACGGAACATGGAACGTCAACGATACACATTCGGACCACACCGTTAGAGTCGGGAGCAGGACCGGCAATAAGATTGCAGTCGAGGTGGATGGCGAGCAACACGACATAGTGTGGTCTAGAGTGAGAAAGGAAGTGGAGGTCAAGGCCTCAACCAGTAACGCGGGGACTGGAGAACCCAGAGTCCCAGGAGGAATCTATCCCCCAATGCCCGGCAAGATTACAGACGTTTCAGTCGAAGTTGGCGACAAGGTGAAATCTGGGCAGACCGTATGCATCCTCGAGGCCATGAAGATGTTCAATGAGCTCAAGGCTCCAAATGGTGGTGTGGTGAAGGAAGTCAACGTAGAGATAGGTTCAAACGTGTCTCCAGATGATCTACTTGTTCTCATCGAATAGGGTGGTATGGCTTGGATCCCGTATACGTCGTCGGAGTTGGAATGACTCGTTTCGGGGTTCTTGAAGACTCGATTCTTGAGTTGGCTGAAAGAGCCTCTTATGATGCGATAAACGATGCTGAAGCTGCAGAGCAGACGTTTGACAGAATTGTGGTCGGAAGTCAGAATCCAGAGGAATTCACTGGTTTGGGACACCTCTCCACGTTACTAGCTGACCGAATAGGTATAGTACCTGCAGGGGCAACGCGTATCGAAACCGGACCCTCGTCAGGTTCCAGTGCGTTTGAGAGTGCATTCTCTTTTGTGGCTGCGGGACTCTCACACCTCTCTCTGGTCGTAGGTGTGGAAAAGATGTCCGGCGTCGACCGGGAAAAGGCATCACAAATCCTTTCTAGAATCATATCTTACGAGAACGAAACTCGTTATGGTGCCACCCCTGCTGCTCTAGCAGCCATGGTTGCTCGGCGCTACATGCATGACTACGGCCTAACACGAGATGAGCTGTCATTAGTCCCGGTCAAGGCGCATAGGAACGGAGCGAAGAACCCACTAGCGCACTTCCAGAAAGAAGTGACAGCGGAGAAGGTGAATACATCTCGAGTAGTCGCTCATCC
>Ga0209427_10002614_pt1 | contig 21134 bp, 12 predicted proteins | sample DeeMarSWOR136_30_FD_187465 | JGI IMG/M metagenome (GOLD analysis project Ga0209427, IMG submission 187465) | Marine sediment microbial communities from White Oak River estuary, North Carolina - WOR-1-36_30 (SPAdes) (version 2) | ecosystem: Environmental > Aquatic > Marine > Intertidal zone >...
AAGGCGGTGCCCGACAAGATCGCTCCCGGCAAGCAGGGCAAGATCTCCGTCATCTTCGACACCAACCGCTATCGCGGCGAACAGTACAAGACGGTCACCGTCAAAACAAACGACCCCAACCAGAAGGAAACCACCCTCGTCTTCTCCGGGACCGTGAAAGTCGCCGTCGACATGGCGCGTGAGGGACTGATGACTAGGGAAGAAGCCGTGATGCGCGTCACACCAGAGCAGGTTGATCAATTGCTGCACCCGGTCTTTGACAGGCAGGCAGTTGCTGAGGCGCGGGAAGCAGGCGACTACCTGGCCAAGGGCTTGAACGCCAGCCCGGGCGCGGCCACAGGCAAGGCGATTTTCGATGCCACCAGAGCGGCGGAAGCGGCTCAAGATGGGCAAAGAGTCATTCTGGTTCGCCCAGAGACGAGCCCGGATGATGTGCATGGCATGCTGGCAGCACAGGGTGTTCTGACCCAGCGTGGCGGCGCCACTTCGCACGCAGCTGTAGTGGCCCGTGGCCTCAACAAGCCTGCTGTCACCGGGTGCGAGGCTCTATCTATCGACGTGGAGTCCAGACTGCTAACTGTCGACCAGCGAGTGATCAAGGAAGGCAGTGATATCTCCATTGATGGCACAACCGGTGAAGTCTTTGCTGGTGCGATACCCACCGTGGCTCCCAAGTATGAAGGGGAGAAAGATCTGATCGAACTGCTCTCCTGGGCGGACACGTTCCGTCGTCTGGGAGTTTGGACCAATGCGGACTACCCGCGTGACGCCAGGCGAGCGCGCCAGTTTGGTGCCGAGGGGATTGGGCTGGCTCGCACCGAGCACATGTTCTTCGAGGAGGAACGTCGGCCAACGGTAGTGCGCATGGTGCTTCTGTCCGGTCGGGCCAATGCCATAGAGAACCGCATAGAGGGGCTGGAGAAGGACTTGGAGGCTGCATCAGAGGCCGCTGCGGAAGAGATCCGCGCCAAGATTGCGGAACTGAAAGCGGATCCGGCAAGGAAAGAGTACTTTGCCACTATGGACGAACTGCTTCCTTTCCAGCGCGATGACTTTGAGGGACTGTTTGAGGCTATGGATGGGCTGCCCGTCATCATCCGTCTCATTGACCCGCCGATGCACGAGTTCTTGCCGCCGCGCGATGAATTGATCCGGGAAGTCACCGAGTTGCGATTCTCAGGGGACAGTCCGGAGCTTCTTGCCGAGAAGGAAGAGATCCTGCGCACTGTAGAGTCCATGCACGAGATCAATCCCATGCTTGGTCTCCGCGGCACCCGTGCGGGCATCATGTATCGTGGCCTCACCGCCATGCAGGTGCGCGCCATCTTCCAGGCAGCCTGTCGCATGGCCAAGAAGGGCGTTGGTGTGCACCCTGAGGTGATGATCCCCTTGGTTAGCCACATCAACGAGTTGAAGAACGAGCAACTTGCCTTGGAAAAGGTCGCCAAGCAGGTCATGGAAGAAGAGGGTATTGAGGTGGACTACCAGTTTGGCACCATGATCGAGGTGCCGCGCGCCGCGCTCACCGCGGACCAAATCGCCGAATTGGCACAGTTCTTCTCTTTTGGAACCAATGACCTGACGCAGATGACCTATGGTATCTCTCGTGATGACGCAGAGGGCAAGTTTCTCCTAGCTTACGTTGACCGCAAGATTCTGCCTAACAACCCGTTCCAGGTGCTGGACCGCGATGGTGTGGGCTCGCTAATGAAGACGGCCGTGCAGCTCGGACGTGCCACGCGGCCGGGTATGAGCATCGGTATCTGCGGCGAGCACGGTGGCGATCCGTCGTCCATCGAGTTCTGCCACATGATCGGGCTGAACTATGTTTCCGCATCTCCCTATCGTGTGCCCGTAGCACGCTTGGCGGCCGCTCAGGCAGCGCTCCGGGAGAAGCAGTCAAAGGTGGAGTGAGTCAGCGTCTCAATGGCCCAATTGCATGGGGTAAAGATCAGAGGTAGCCACTTAGGCTACCTCTGATCTTTCTATACGACACACTGCGGCGTGCCTTGACCAGCAGTGGACCGTCGTATACTATGTCGGGGAGGTGCAAGGGTTTTGATTCCACCGTTGTTGGAAGAACTGTCGAATTCGCACCGCAGGTATCTGCCCCTGCTATTGCTGCTTCTGTTGACTCTGCCAAGCGGAGCTGCGGCCCAAGATGGACCGCAGGTTACCCTGATCAAGTCCGCCTACCCAACGACGGTGCCGGTTGGTGGCCGCGTCACCTACACCATTACATTGGCAAACTCTGGCAGCCAGGCGGCCCAAGGTCTCACTGTGCGCGATTCTCTCCCTGAAGGCTTCTCCTATGCGTACGGCACCAGCAGGATCACTCTAAACGGGGTCACCATTTCCACCGCCGACCCTGCGATGTCCGGTACTGCTTTGACCTGGTCTGGCCTACGGCTGCCCGCGGGACGCAGCGACAGCTTCTATGGCATCCACACCTTTGTGCAGAGTCGCTGGAACCCCTGCGATCACGGCTATATCGACTACCAGCTGCAACGGTCTCGCGAGCTCATGGGCGTCGGTAGCTATGTCACCCAGCTGTTTGACTGGATTGAGCCTGACTGGCAGGGCCCTCTGGACTGCTGGAAGGAATTTGTCAGCAAAGCCTATGATCTGGGGCTCACACCTGTGGTTCGTCTAGCCGGACCAAAAGTGCCATCGCACTGGATCAAGCCCAAGCCAGATGCAGATGGCCGCTACGCAAGTTGGGCTCATGCGTTCATGAAGGTTGTGGAGGGCTTGCCCAGGCGTGATGGTCACTACCTGTACGTCCAGGTTTGGAATGAACCCAATCTCGATGAGGAGTGGGAGGGACAGGCAAACCCCACCGAATACGGTCGCTTTCTAGTTGATAGTTACAATGCCATTCGCTCATTAGGTGATCCACGCATCATCGTTCTCAATGGGCCACTGTCCCCTGGCGGCGGCTATGATTATCTCGACTTTGTGGAGGATATGCTGGACCGGGAGCCGGACGCATTGTGGGCGTTTGACGTGTGGGCCAGTCATCCCTATCCAGGTAACCGCCCTCCCGAGTACAACTTCCATGATGGCACCGCTGGCGATGACCGGGCGGCCATTGACCTGTATCAGCACGAGCTTGAGATCCTGGCACAACACGGGCGCAGTGGTGTCAAGGTGCTCCTGACCGAGACCGGCTATGCGCTCTTCAATCTTTACGATGTCGTCTACCCGGCTATCAACGAGGCCAACCGGGCCGACTATATCCGGCGGGCATTCCGTGACTACTGGAGCCGCTGGCCCGAGGTAATTGGTGTCTGTCCTTACGAATTGGTGGATCCTGAGGGTCAGTGGTGGGTGTGGGACTGGCTACCTAGCGATGGTCAGAGTCACCAGCAGTACGATGCGGTCCGCGCCATGGACAAGTCGTACTCGCCCGTGAGCAGCGTGCTGCGGATCAGTTTCCAGGCCACCGCGCCAGGTCTGCCGGGCACTTACTACAACGATGTCTCCGCAGCGGCCGACAATGCCTACATTTCACCAGCCAACGACGCGGCGCCAGTGCAGGTATACATACCAACGCTCACTGCAACGCCTACAACCTCCCCGACACCGACATCTACGCCAACGCCGACCCCCACCCCTACTGGCACCTTGACGCCCGTCCATACTCTGACTGCGACAGTGACTCAATTTCCTTCGCCCACTCCAACCTGCATTGATTTGATTCTCAACGGGGGCTTTGAAGTCACGGAAGCTTGGCAGATTTCAGACACACCCCACCCGGCTGCCTACACCACAGCCCAAGCTCATAGCGGCGAGCGGTCCATGCGGCTGGGCATCGCAGCGGGAGACAACATCCGCACCTACTCCTCCATCTGGCAGGCGATTGCTGTTCCCGCTGACGCCCCAGATCCCGTGCTGACCTTCTGGTATTACGCTGTCTCTGACGACGTGGTGGGAGATCGCCAATATGCGCTGATCCAAGACGAAGGCGGCAGCCTGGAGAGCGTGTTCTCTGACCGCTCCGATGAACAGGTCTGGACATACCGGGAGTACTCACTGGCGGCATTCAAAGGCCACAACGTGCGGATCTACTTCGGTGTGTTCAATGACGGAGAAGCTGGCATCACGTCCATGTACGTCGATGACGTGGCGGTGGTATTCTGCCCCTCGAGACCTACGCCTACGGTAGGAACCCCCACAGCTTCGCCGACACCATCAACAACACCGACGGCCACTGACACGCCCACAGCGACGCCTTCTGCCACGCCGACGCCAACCAATACGCAAGGACCCACACCATCTCCAACTGTAACAACAGAGTTGAGCCCCACACCACCTTGCCAGGACCTGGTTGTTGATGGCGGGTTCGAGTGGGATGACGAGGCGTGGTACATTCCCGTCGCAGGTCGGGCTGACTACTCAACAGTCTATGCGCACGGCGGCCAGCGCTCCATGCGAGTGGGCATCGAGTCAGGCGAGAACGTCTATTCGTATTCGACCGTGCAGCAGACGGTTCACGTGCCTGCCGATGCTCAGGAAGCTGTTCTCTCTTTCTGGTACTACGCCGTCTCGGGAGACACCGAGAATGATCTGCAGTACGTCCTGGTCAAGGACCAGGAGGGCAGCTTTGAGTGGGTGCTCGAAGAGCGCTCCAACGGCCAGGTCTGGACGTTTATGGAGCACCATCTTGGCAGCCGGTACAGAGGCACAGACATCAGCCTCTACTTCAGCGTGCTCAATGATGGGAGTGGGGGTACAACGGTGATGTATGTGGATGATGTGTCCCTGCTAATCTGTGGGGCACAGCCGACGCCCTCGAGCACCCCAGGCACGTTTCCGGCAGCGCTTTTTCTGCCGGTGATTGTGCGCCAGTATACCGAAGAAGGGCCGCTCACATCACTGTCCCCGCCAGAGGGCGGGTATGATGAGACGGACGCTGGCCAGCCAGCTCTGGCCCGCACCTCATTCTCGGGCGTACGTACACTGTGGGCGCCGGCTGGTTCGCAAGTAGCTCCCGATTTCGTCGGCGGTGTAGCACTCAGCCCAGTAGAGGGTACGCTTTACGTGGCGGCAGGAGAGGCGCTTTGGCTCCTCGATGCCCAGTCGGGAGGTGTGATTGGGCAGATCCCAGTGGGCGCGGCTGCTCGTGGTCTGGCAGTGGACGTGGCCGCCAGTCGTATCTATGCTGCTCTTCCGGATGCAGACGCCCTGGTGGTGATCAATGCCTCGAGGCGGCTGCTGTGGAAGACAGTGCCGGGCATTCCTGGGGCCAGTGGTGTTGCGATCGACGGCGACCACGTCTATGTCACTGCTACCGGCAGCGACGAGCTGGTTGTTGTGGACAGACAAAACTATGCTATAATTAAGCGCTTGACGGTAGGGGATGCCCCGTACGCTGTGGCTTGTGATCCGGAGCGGCAGTGGGTCTACATTGGCAATGCCGGTGATGACACTGTATCCATTGTCGACGGCCGCAGTGGGAGAGTGCTGAACACTGCAGAATTGGACGGCCTGGGACATCCGCATGGCCTGGCTCTCGATCCTAGCCGTGCCCGTCTCTACGTGACCTACGCTTTTACACCCAAGTATCAGGCCGTCGCATCGATTGATGCTGTCTCAGGACAGGTGTTGTCTCGGCTGGTTGGCAACGATGAGCAGCCGTTGTTCGGGGCATATGGCATCGCAGTTGATACTCTGCTGGGTCGCGTGTACGTGACAGCAGTTGAGGGTCTCCTGGTGCTAAAGGGCGAGACGTTGCAGGTGGTGGGACTGCTCCCTGGGGTAGGGCCTGCTTACGCCTTTGGTTTACACCTTGACCCGGTGCACCAGCAGCTCTACGTCGTAGATGGAGGCCGCCGCCGACTAGCTGTTTGCGGTATCTAGTCCGAGGAGTCCGGTGAGTGTAGTTGACGAGATCAAAGAGCGCCTCGATATTGTGGACGTCCTCTCTGGCTACGTCTCGCTGAAGAAGGCGGGTCGAAACTACAAGGGGCTGTGTCCTTTTCACAGCGAAAAGACCCCGTCCTTTGTTGTCTTCCCGGAGACGCAGACCTGGCACTGCTTTGGTTGCAGCGCAGGGGGCGACCTTTTCAGCTTTGTGATGCGCCAAGAGAACATGGAGTTTGGCGAGGCATTACGTTTGCTGGCCGAGCGTGCTGGCGTACGCCTTCGACCAGAGCGCGACGGTGCAGAAGCGCTAGGCAAGCTCAAGGATCGTCTGCACAAGATCAACTCCCTTGCGGCGGAGTATTTCCACTACCTGCTGTTGAACTCACCCGAGGGGGCACGAGCCCGGGAGTATCTGACCGAGCGCGGCATCACTGAAGAGACGCGGGACTTGTTTGGATTGGGCTGTGCCCGTGAAGACTGGCAGGCTTTGGGAAACCATCTGACCAGCCGAGGCTATTCCTGGCCGGATCTGCTCGAAGCAGGGCTCGTGTTGGAGCGTCAGGGGGGTGGGTACTATGACCGGTTCCGCGGGCGGCTCCTTTTCCCCATTCGCGACGTCCGCGGTCACGTAGTGGGCTTTGGAGCGCGAGCGCTGGATGATTCGGTGCCCAAGTACTTGAACTCACCTCAGACGCCCATCTTCGACAAGAGCAGCGTGCTCTACGGCATCGACAAGGCGAAGCGCGGCATCCGGGAGCAGGGCTTTGTGGTGATTGTTGAAGGCTATATGGATGTGCTGATGGCGCACCAGCACGGTCGCGGCAACGTGGTGGCTTCAATGGGCACTGCCCTTACCGAGAAACAGGTTCGTGTGATTAAGAAGCTGACCAAGAAACTGGTTCTAGCCCTTGATGCCGACACAGCAGGTGACCAGGCCACGCTGCGCGGGCTGGATGTGGCCAAGGGAACCTTTGACCGGCGTGCGGTGCCAGTGCCCACATGGCGTGGCCTGGTGCGCTATGAGGATCAGCTGGATGCAGAGATACGCGTGGTTGTGTTGCCTCCTGGTTTGGATCCCGATGAAGTGATCAAAGCCGACCTATCCAGTTGGGATGCTTTGGTGAGCCAAGCGCTGCCAGTGGTAGAATACTACCTGAAATCGGTGGCGGCCGCATATGACCTTGACTCGCCCAAAGACAAAGCGGTGCTGGCCAGAGAGGTGCTGCCGCTAATCGATGAGCTCCGCAGTCCGGTGGAGCGTTCACATTACCTGCAGCAGCTGGCGCGAATGCTCCACGTGGATGAACGTGTGCTACAGCAGGAGGTGCCAAGCAGGAAGGCGATTCGGCACGAGGGTGTGGCTCCCGTTGATCGGCTCGGGCGGCTTTCGGCTCAACCAGGGCTGACCTTCGGCCTGGAGCGCTATGTGCTGTTGCTGCTGATCGACCGTCCTGATCTGTTGGCGCCCATGAACAACTCGCTGACTGAGCTGGACTTGGGACTCCTGACCGGGGAAGACTTTGCTTCGGCTGAGGAAAGGGCGCTTTTTGAGTTCATTGTCGGACGCATACTCAAAGATGGATCCGTGGGCGTTGACGCGCTTCAGCAGGAGACTGACCCTGCCTTGCGCCCGTCTCTGGAGGGTGTATTGAGCCGAATGGAGGAGGCTGCCCTCCTGTCGGATGAGCAGGCGAAGCTCGGTGCCGAAACGTGTGCTTTGAGATTACGGGAGTCGAATCTGCTGCGCCGCAGTGAGGAGCTGAGATACCTCCTGGAGGATGCACGCGCAGAGGGTGACACCAGCGGCGCCAGAATGCTTGCACAGAGGGTCAGCGAATTGACGACACAGTTGGCGCGGATCCAAAAGGCAAAGGCGGCACAGACTGTGTTGAAGAGTATGCGCTCAGAGGTACCGCAGATCTAGCGGGGGCTGGGAATGGCCAAGGAAGACAACCGGGAAGAACAAAAAGATGAGCTGATTGCGAAGGGGCTGCAGCAAAAGTTCATCACACAAGAGGATATCGATCACGTCTTCCCGGATGCCGAAGATGCGGAAGAACGCAGTGCGCTGTACAGCGCCTTCCGCGAGATGGGCATAGCGATCCTCGGCGAGGCAGAAGAACAGAAGTCAGATGCCGCGCCGCGTGGAGAAGAGCCGCTGGAGGTGGTTGTTTCCAGTGCTGCACCGACCCTGTTGGATGATCCTGTCCGCATGTACCTGCGCGAGATCGGCCGGGTACCACTCTTGGATGCCGAAGAGGAAGTGAGGCTAGCCCAGGCAGTCAAGCGCGGGCAAGAGGCGACCAATAGACTGCTTGAGGGCAAGCTTGACCCCAAAACCCGACGGAGGCTAGAAGAGGAGCTGCGGAAGGGCGAGCTGGCCGAGCGTCACATGGCGGAGGCCAACCTCCGTCTGGTGGTCAGCGTGGCCAAGAGATACATGGGCAGAGGCATGTCTTTCCTCGATTTGATCCAGGAAGGGAACATCGGCCTGCTGCACGCGGTAGAAAAGTTCGATCCCACGAAAGGATACAAGTTCAGCACCTATGCCACTTGGTGGATACGCCAGGCCATAAGCCGGGCGATTGCCGACCAGTCACGCACCATCCGCCTTCCGGCGCACATGGTCGGCACCATAAATCGCCTGCTGCGGGCCTCCCGGGCGTTGGCCCAGGAGCTGGGGCGGGAACCCTCCGCGGAAGAAATCGCTCTGAAGATGGACCTGCTGACGCCTGAGGAGGTTCGAGCTGTCGAAGAAGCCAGGAGCGTCGGCGAGCCGCTAGATCCAGCGCTGCGGCGCCGTTTGAGTGTGGCAGAGTCCAAGGTGCGCGATGTCATCCGCATGGTACAGGAGCCAATGTCGCTGGAGATGCCTGTAGGGGCGGAAGAGAGTAGCTTCCTCGGGGATTTCATTGAGGACGAGTCAGTGGCCGGGCCTGTGGACGAAGCTTTACGACACATGCTGCGAGAGCAGATGAAGGATATCCTAGACTCACTCAGCCCACGCGAGCGGCATGTGCTCAGGCTGCGCTTTGGTCTGGACGACGGTCAAAGTCATACGCTGGAAGAGGTCGGGCAGAAGTTTGGGTTGACGCGCGAGCGAGTCAGGCAAATCGAGGCCAGAGCTTTGCGCAAGCTGCGCCATCCGCTGCGCAGCCGGAAACTCAAGGACTATTTGAGCTGACAGAGTAGCTGAGTTTGACCGAGAACGGCAGGTGCGCTATAATGTTGTTGATTGCATTCCTCGGTAGCTCAATTGGCAGAGCAGCCGGCTGTTAACCGGCGGGTTGTAGGTTCGAGTCCTGCCCGAGGAGTGTGCAAAGCTACTCTCGTCTACCGAGGGTAGCTTTTCTCTTTCAGCCTCACCGTCAGCTAGTGCAGCATGCAACAATCCCCACACGCGCGCTGGCTGTGGCGGCATTGATCCACTCTGGCGACCTAGCTTTGGGCTGCAGTCAGCTTTGCTGTATACTGTTGCGCTGAGGAGAACCGGATGTCAGAAGGTGTAGCGCCTTTCAGGCAGTTCCATCTCCCTTTGGTTCTTGCTTCCTCTCGTGAGTCAGACTCGGACGGCGATAGCGGCATCGAGCAGCAGGTTGCCAAGACAAGGGTGTCAAGCCCTGAAGCTGGGCCGGCTCCTGAAGCAGGCTCTGGTACCGGGTCTGTGAGAGCGATACTCGGTCGGGCGTTGTTGATTGCCGCCACGCTTCTTCTGGCGGCTCTTCCTCCCTGGCTGGTTGTCTGGGATCGCTGGCTGGGACGGCCGCTGACCTCCCCTGCAGTCAAGCAGTTGTGGTGCAAGGTCGCTTTCTTGTGCGATTCGGCTCTTCCTCCGTATTTCCTACTCGTCTTTGCCTGTTTTCTCGGCGTGCTCGTACTGGTATGGTGGAACAAGTACAACCCTGTGGTGGTGCTCCGAGAATCGCCGGTGGCGCCGACCGTGCGCGCGGACCAGAGGGTCTCCCTCGGACAATCCCGCCTGGGGCGCGCTATGCTGCTATTCTCGGGAATGGCTCTGGCTATCATCATTCTCAGAGCAGCGAGTGTCGGCAAAGTGCCAGGTTGGGAGCTAGCCCTTGCTCTGTTGACCTATCTACTGGGTTGGCTGCTTCTGGAGATCTCGCTCGCGGACGTACTAGTGGCTTGGCGACAGAATCGAGACATATTCCTGTCCCTTGTGTTGGGTCATCTGGCCCTCGTGGGCTTTCTGGCGAACGCCTCTTCGCTCGACGGAGCGTCATGGCTGTTCCCTGTCCTGCTCGCCCTGGCTTTCCTCAACCTGCTCCGCCACGTCCGCCAGGTTCATCCTCTTTTCTGGATCATCTCGCTGGCCCTCGTCTTCTGTACGCTGCAGATCAACGCCTGGTGGTTCGCCGTCGCTGGCGACGAGTACGCTTTCTTCCATGTTGCCAAGCGCATCCTTGAGCGTGAGAGCCTGGCCGTGGTCGGCACCAAGTTGTTCCATGGATTGGAGGTCTACGGAAGCCATCCGTATCTATCGTCTCTCATTCAGGCGGTCTCCATGAAGTTGCTTGGCATCAGCAACTTCGGCTGGCGCTTCAGCAGCATATACCTGAGCGCCATCTCGATTGGTATGTTCTTCCTGTTCTTCAGGACATTTGCGCCTCGCGACACGGCACTGCTGGCCTCCGTTTTCCTGGGTTCTTCGCACTACCTAATGAACTTTGCCAAGATTGGCTACAATAACTTGCAGGCTCTATTCGCCATGTCCCTGGCTCTCTGGGCCACGGCCTGGGCCTTGAAAACCAAACGCCAGCTGGCCTTTGCTGTCTTGGGGCTGGCCATAGGCTTTTGCTTCTACGTCTACCCGGCTGCGCTGTACGTCATACCCATTCCCGGTCTCTTTCTGCTCGTCTACGCGCCGCCCAGATCAAGACGCGCGGTAAGCGGCTGGGTGATCCTGATTGTATCTGCGCTGCTCTGCATGTTCCCCCTTTTCCTCCAGCCCGACTATTGGCACAGCAAGTTGACGGGGACGTTCCTTGGCAGCCTAGACTCTGTGCAACAAGTCGGCACTGCGCCTGGCGATTTTGCCAGTTCATTGCTTCATGCTTCCTGGTCTTTTGTCTACGCCACGCGGGAGAGCCACTTCGTGGCCGCGTCACATGTAGACCCGCTGAGCGCGGCACTGGTCATCGTAGGTCTGGCCTATCTCCTCAAGCTGGTTCCCAAGACGCGGCCTGCACTTCTGCTCATCTTGAGTTTCGCCGTGCTGCTTGTCTTGGCAGGTGCATCTCATGGTGCACGCCTGCCGCCGACGACACGGATGTTCCTGTTGCTCCCTTGGCTTGCCCTGTTCGCTGCGGTTGGCCTGACTTGGATACAGGAGCAGATCAGGAGGTTGCTTGGGAAGCAGTGGCCGATGGCCAGTTTCACCTTGGTGGTGCTGACTGTAGTCATTGGACTGAACCTGTACCAGGCCTATTCGCTCTCACCCCTGCGCATGGAGCGCTACCAAAACGAAGTAACCCTGTATCTGAGGATGGCGATGCAAGCACAGCAACAGAGTGATACGCTTCCGACTTTCGTTTTCATCACCGATCCGACCTGGTCACCTCAAGGTATCAGCGACAACCTTCATCCAGTCTATTTCCCAGTTTCGCCTCCGCAGCTTGTCTCAGTGATTGTGACCGACATGAACATCCCTGACGCGGCTCGTCCTCTCATATCAGACCCAAACTCGGTAGTGGTGATCAAACCATGGCTGGAGGAAGGCTGGAAAGCTGCTCTGGAGGCCTCTTTGAGATCACTGGGCAAAAGCCCGTGTGACATCAAGACACTGACAGGAAGGGTTCGCTTCCAGTTGTGGCATTCTGGTGGATGGACTGCGTTGTGCGGATGAGCCGTCTGGCTTCCTGGCTATTACATCAATTCAGGAGTCCGTGTGACCAAACGTATGCATGCCTGTAGTGTGCTCGGGCCGATGCGTTTCTGGTCTGCCGCCACGCTCCCGCCGCGAGGCAACTTGTCCGGGAGCAGGACACGGGTACCCGGACCGACCAAATGCCCGAAGCATCACAAGGAGGGAGAACGATGTGCTGTGTTATCACCATCCTGCTCTTGCTGGGCCCGCGCGCGGCGATATTGATCTGGTGGCTTCTCAGACCGCTCCGTTTCGCTGCGACTTTCCCCAACTTTGTATGGCCGTTCCTGGGCTTCTTATTCCTGCCCTGGACGACGCTGGCATACCTGATCGTGTGGCGGCCAGGGGCCGGGGTCGTCGGGTTCGGCTGGTTCTTGCTGATATTCGCATTCCTGGCTGACCTCTCTATACACGCCGGCGGCGCCTACGGCAATCGCGACCGCATTCGCGCCTACCGCTGACAGTTGAGCCTGCCATTCGAGCGGCGTTGCACAGCGCAGAGCCGCATATGGTTGCGGAGGCTGAAACACAGTGGCCCGCGCTTCTGTAGCGCATGGCGATAGGGTCACCATCCAGTAGGTCAGTGGCCAAAACGCTGCGGCGCGTCTGGGTCAAGCCTCCTTTGAGGCAATCGATGCCGGGCGTAACGTCAGTGCCGGGCCGTACAGCGCACAGGCCTGTTGCTGGTCCACGGTCTCGCCTCAATGTCTGGGCCCAGCGCGTGACGAGCGCGGAGCCGCCTTGCAGATGCACGCACCGCACATCCCGGGCGCTGCTCATAGCAAAGCTTTGTGGCAGGAGCCTCTCGAGTTGTTAGACCAGGTCCAGGTATCTTGGCCCGGCCGGCATACTGTCTGGGCTCCAGGTAATGCACAGCGCATCACTTGACAAGATCGCGTTTCTGTGGTAGGATATACTATAGGGGGGTATGGTAGTACTCAAGGGCATGTCTGCTATGATTCAGAACTCAAAGACGCAGATCCAAGCTGTGCCTTGGGTGAATGTGGCGCTGTGCCAGGCTTGTGACAAATGCTTGGCACGGTCTATCTGCCGGAGTAAGGCCTTGGTGCAGCTCGATCCGGAGGAGCCACCGTTCGTTGACGGCAGCCGCTGCTACGGCTGTGATCTGTGCATCCCGGCCTGCCCCTTTGGCGCAATCGGCCTCAACCAATAAGAAGAAGGAGAAAGAAATGGGCAAAGAGCCATTGCACGTCACCGATGAGACCTTCCAGAAGGAAGTGCTCGAGTCTGATCTACCTGTACTGGTGGATTTCTGGGCTGCATGGTGCGGCCCCTGTGTTCTCGTTGAGCCAATCATTGAGGAGTTGGCCGCCGAGTATGACGGGCGCGCCGTCGTGGCCAAGCTGGACGTTGATGAGAATGCCGACACCGCTGGGCGGTACGGAGTTATGAGCATCCCGACCATGATCATCTTCAAGGGGGGCGAGGAAGCGGAACGTTTGGTGGGCGCACGGCCGAAGCAGGCCATGGCTGAAAGGCTGGACGCCGCCTTGGAGCCGAGCGAGTAGGGTGGATTGGCGACGAACCCAATGGATCACCCGCCATCCTTTCACGCTCGGTAATGTGAAAGCCTGTCGGGTTAGTCGCGATGGAGTAGGGTAATGCCGATTTATGAATACCGCTGTGATGAATGTGGTGAGCAGTTTGAAAAGTTCCTTCGCTCCATGTCGGCAGTGCAGGAGCTCTGTTGTCCACGGTGTGGAAGCCAGCGTGTGCAGAAGGCACTCTCGCTCTTCGGCACGGCTCGTTCGTCGGCTGGCGCTGCAGCCTCGGACGCTTCCTGTGCGCCGACGGGTGGCTGAAGCATCCGCAGGTGAGAGCAGTTGGCTCTCAAGGATTCCAAAGTGACAGAAACGCGCCTTTCTGAAAAAGTGCAGCAGGAAATGCTGTCTCGGCTGCGTCGAATCGAAGGGCAGGCGCGCGGTGTGCAGCGCATGGTCGAGGAGCGACGCGATTGTGCCGAGATCGTCCATCAGCTGGCCTCGATTCGTGCTGCTGCCGGCAGCGCGACCCGGTTCCTTCTGAAGCATTACGCCAGAGAGTGCTGGGTGGACGCAGCTACAACTGATGCCACTGCCAAGCCTCTCGAGGATCTCATTGAGCTGATGTTCAGATCCTCGCCGTAATGCCTTGGCTGTTGGCTGAGAAATCACCGCTCTGCTATGATGGAGCGGTGGTTCTTCTGGTGAACGTTCTTTCACCCCATGGCTGGCACCACGAGGGCCTGCAAGACCGCCACCATCGCTGGGCGGGCCCCTTAACCTGACGCGCGTCGCCGACCCAGCAGAGATTGCAGAATCCAGATCGCAGCACCCTTGTCCAGCGGCTCGTTGTTGTTGCCGCACTTTGGGGACTGGACGCAGCTCGGGCACCCCTCCTGGCAGGGGCACTCGACGATAGCAGTCAGGGTTGCCTCCCACAACTCCAGGAGAAGATCAAAGCCTTTCTCAGTGATCCCTACGCCACCGGGGAGTGCATCGTACACAAAGACCTGGGCATGGCCAGTGTCTGGATGCATGGCGGTGGAAAGGCCAGCGATGTCCAGCCGGTCACACATGGCAAACAGGGGGAGGATCCCGATGATCGCGTGCTCGACAGCGTGCAGCCCCCCAGCCAAGTCCAGGCCCCGCCTCTGTACCTCCCGTGCGATTGTTGGCGGGACGTCGAACCACAACCCCATCGTGGCGAAGGACTGCGCGGGCAGGTCAAGTGGTTCGATCGAGAGTACCGTGTCGCTGAACTGCTGGAGCCGCCTGTAGCCGATCACCTGCTGGGTTACGCTCAGTTTCCCGAAACAAGCGTGGCTTGCCGGCATCTCCTTTCGCTGCCAGGTTTCTGCGACCCTCACCTCGTTGGTCTCGCGCGGCTCGGTGTAGTAGTTGACGTCAACCGGCGAAGCGTAAGCGATGCCCATGTCAAGATCAAGTTGTGTGATGAGGTATGACTCGCCCTGATGCAGGTGAATCGCACCTGGATAGACGCGGCCGAGGGCGACTGTCTGTTCCAGTTCCTCCATCAGTTGGTAGTTCTGCGACTCATCTAGAATGGCGAATTTGCCGGCGGAGATAGAACGGAGGCTCGCGTCTTCGGCAGGATAGCCGATCCCTTGAAAGAACCAGCGATCATTCCGGTACTCCAGGGCAAGACTTCGCTCCAGCTGCACCATGGCCTCTGCAAAGCCGGGGCCGAACAGCGCCTCATCTTCAGGCGTCAGAGGTCTCTCATAGGCAGCACAGGGCAGGTGCTTCAGCAGGATGTACACATTGTCTGGGGCAATGAGCGCGTTCTCCGCACTACGACCGAACAGTGCCTGCGGATGCCGCATAAAGTACTGGTCGAGCGGATTGTCCAAGCCAATGAGGATGTTCAACGCCTCGCGCACACCGCGGCCGGCGCGACCAGCCTGCTGCCACGTGCTGGCGATCGTTCCCGGATAACCTACTAGCACGGTTGCGTCCAGGTGGCCAACATCCACACCCAGTTCCAGGGCATTGGTGGCTGTCACCCCAATCAGTTGCCCCGAGAAGAGCGCATGCTCAATGTCACGCCGCAATTCAGGCCGATAGCCGGCACGGTACGATCTGATCAGCGGCAGCATTTCCGGTGCGTCCTTGGCCAGGATGTCTTGGGCGTAGAGCAGGATGAGTTCGGCCACCTTCCGTGCTTTGGTGAAGGTGATGTTGCGGATCCCATGGCGAACCATCTCCACGAACAGAGCCGTGGCCTCGGCGTTGGCGCTGCGCCGCTGACAGCGCGCTGCGTCCACAAATGGGGGGTTCCAGAATACAAACTCCCTTGCTGCCTGAGGAGAGCCATCCTCCTGAATCACTGCCGCTCGCACGTTGGCGAGGCGCGACGCGTGCTCCGCCGGATTGGCAATTGTAGCCGAGCAGAGGATGAACTGCGGGTTGGAGCCGTAGAAGCGACAAAGGCGGATCAGGCGTCGCAGCACACACGCTACTTGCGATCCAAAGATGCCGCGGTACACGTGAGCTTCATCGATAACGACATACTTCAGGTTGGCCAGGAACTTGGACCACAGCGAGTGGTTGGGAAGGATGCCTATGTGCAGCATATCGGGGTTGGTCAGGATGATAGATGCCGACTGACGCAAGCGCCTTCGGGTCCCTCGGGGTGTGTCCCCGTCGTATGTCCCGAACCGCACCTTGGATGCCATGTGTCGCGTCAACTGGCGGAGAGAACGCAGTTGGTCCTGAGCCAACGCCTTAGTTGGAAACAGGTAGAACGCGCGAGACCGCCCGTCCTCGAGGATGGACTCTAACACGGGAGTGTTGTAGACTAGCGTCTTTCCGCTAGCTGTGGATGTGGCTACGATCACATGTTGCCCGTCGCGGACCGCATTAATGGCCTGTGCCTGATGTACATACAGCCTGTCCGCCCCGGCCTGGGAAACCGCCTGCCGAAGCTGTGCTGGCAGGGGCCGGTTAAGCTTGGCGTAGCGCGCAGCTCTGGCCGGCACGTGCTCGACATGGACAATCTGCTGGCGATAGTCCTGTCTGCTCTTGAGGTATTGGACAAACTGGCCTGGAATCATCGTGTTTGCTTCAGACTCTCTGGCCGATCTGCAAGCACTGCTGACTGGACGTAGGCATTGGGGCGCAAGCGGCATGAGCCGCCTGCCGATGGCTGGCGCGTTGTGTGAGTATTCTAGCTTGTTGCCTCGACCAGAACAAACAGACTCCTTCACAGCTAGTGGATTGGAGGCCTGCCAGTCGTACAGAGACGGTCTGCAGAGGATCAGGTGCTCGGTCCCAAGACAATGCACTCACGAAGTTTGAGATGATCGAAGAACAGGCGAGGGAATGGATCGTGAAAGTGGAGTCCGAAGTCACTCCAATGCACCGGTCAGCAACCGGGTTCTCCGGAAACAGGCCAGCGCCTGGATGGCTGCGCGCTTGCCTGGACCGTGCGCAGCACGCCGAGAAGAGTCTCAGCTAGACCATGCGACCACCGTGGTCTGCAGGACAAGTCGGGACTGACTCTCCAGCTGGCCCTGGCTTGTCACTGCCTGGGCCAGTCGAAGTGGCCGGGCTCGTTACCTTGTGAACTCCGCGACTGTAGAGTCATCCAGACGCATGACTAGCTTGACCACAAGCTCGAGCGCGTGGTCATAGTCGTCGCGGTGGATGATGCCCGCGTGGCTATGGATGTGGCGCGTGGGGACCCCGATGACCACAGTGGGTACGCCTTCGTTGTGTAGATGGATTATCCCTCCATCTGTCGCTCCTCCTCCCATCGCCGAGAACTGCAGAGGGATGTCGTTCTCGTCGGCAACGGAGATAACGAGGTCGCGTAGCCTCAAGTTGGGGATCATGCGCGCATCATACAGCAACAGAGTTGGACCTTTACCTAGCTTGATCGCCGATTCCTCGGGCTTGATGCCAGGCACGTCGCCAGCGATGTCCACCTCCAGGATGACAGCCACGTCTGGGCTGACACTATACACGCTGGTCTTGGCACCACGCAGCCCAACCTCTTCCTGCACTGTACCCACAGCGTAAACAGTATTGGGATGCTTCTGGCCCTTCAGTCGCTGCAGAGCCTGAATGAAGAGAGCACAGCCCAGGCGATCATCCCAGGCCTTGCCCATGTAGGTCTTGCCAGGGCTCAGCACGGTGAACGGGCAAATGGGGATAATCGGATCGCCCAGCCGCACGCCAGCAGCCTTGACCTCATCGGCACTGGTAGCCCCGATGTCAATGTACATATCCTTCTTCTGCACTGGCTTCTTGGCTTCCTCCGCATCCAGAAGGTGCGGCGGCTTGGCTCCCAAGATTCCGAATGCGTCGCCTGCAGAACTCTTGATCACCACGCGTTGTGCCAGCATCACCTGATTCCACCAACCGCCCAACGGCACGAAGCGGATGAATCCCTCGTCGGTGATCAGACTGACCATGAAACCGATTTCATCCATGTGCCCAGCGAGCATCACCCGTGGTGAATCCGCCGCGCCTCGCTTCATGCCGATGATGCTACCCAGCTTGTCCTGCTCGATCTTGGCGACCGGGTCCAGATGCTGACGGATGGCTGCCCGCGCCTCACTTTCGTAGCCAGGCACGCCGGAGGCTTCGGTCAGCTGTTTGAAAAGTCTCTCTGTTGCGTCCATGCTTCTCTCTTCCCGCAGGTACTCGTGTGGCTAGATGTCAGCTGGGCCGCTCAGTAGTCCCACCAACAGCTTGACGGCATTCTGCACGTCGCCATAGTCCACCATCTCTGATGGAGTGTGCACATAACGGCAAGGGATGGAGATCACGCCAGCAGCGATACCAGCACGCGAAGTCTGGATGGCCATCGCGTCGGTGGTGCCTCCTTCCAGAACCTCAAACTGGTGGGGCAGACCCAGACGATCGGCCGTATCTGTCATCCAGCTCTTCACGCCGGGGTGGGCGAGCATGCCACCGTCCTTGACTTTGATGGCCGGGCCTGCACCGAGCGAGACCGCCATCGGGCGTGCATCTGGAGTATCACCCGTTGTGGTTACATCCACGGCGATAGCCACTTCTGGCTCCACTCCAAAGGCCGAGGTCAGTGCTCCGCGCAGTCCTACCTCTTCCTGCACCGTGAATACAAAGTACACATCGTGAGGGGTTGTCTCCAGCTCCACTGCGGTCTGCACAAGTATCGCACAGCCAATGCGGTCGTCGAAAGCCTTGGCCGTCAGGCGTTGGCCCAAGTCTGAGAACGGCCGCGTAAAGACCGCTACATCGCCAACCTTCGTGGTCAGATGCTCCTTGTCTATGGCCCCGACGTCAATGAACATCTTGTCAATAGAGGGGAACTCGTCTTGTTTTTCCGGTTTCTCTCTTCCGATGACCCCAATCGTCCCGTCGGCAAAGACCACCCGGCTGCCCAGCAGGGTGAGTGGCCTCACTCCGCCGATCCTGGTAAACCGCAGAAAGCCCTTCTCGTCCACATGGCTGATCATCACGCCGATTTCGTCCATATGCGCGGCGAGCATGATCCTGCGCGCTTGTACGCCTTTCTGGCGCTTGCGCTTTTTGAGAGCGATCAGGTTGCCCAGCGGATCCACCCGCATTTCGTCTGCGCGCCCGGCCATACGCTGCCTGATCCGTTCCCGCACCCCATCTTCGCTGCCTGACGCACCAAAGGCTTCGGTCAACTCTTTGATGATCTCTTTCACTCGGTTCTCCTCCTGCTTTAGGTCTGCAACCTCAATGGGCTCAGCCAGTTACCGGCTCAGGTCCACCTCGTGGATTCTGGCCAAGGTCTTTTGCATCAAGTGCACGGTGTTCTCCAGGTCGTTCAAGCTTAGCACACACACAGGAGAGTGGATATTGCGCGAGGGTACGGACACCACTGCGGAGGGCACTCCCTCCCTGGACAGATGGATGACTCCTGCGTCCGTCCCACCGAGTCCAGGTTGCTTGAACTGGTAGGGGATATCATTCTTTTCTGCCGTATTCACTAGGACTTCAACCAGGCGGCGGTCGGCTATGACGGATCGGTCCATGAAAGTGATGGCCGGACCTCCGCCCAGGGTGGTCGTGGGGCTAACGTCTCGCTTCTTGGGAATGTCATCGCAGACCGTGCCTTCCAGCACAAAGGCGATGTCCGGTGCGATGGCGTGAGCCGCAACTCGCGCTCCGCGAAGCCCGACTTCCTCTTGCACAGTAAAGACAGCGTACAGGTCAAAAACATAGCTCTCGCGCAGTAGCTCGATCAATACGGCACAGCCGGCCCGGTCATCGAAAGCTTTGCCTTTCACTGTGCGCAGTCCGCCGCCGAGTTCACCAAAGGTGGCTTCGAACACGGCATAATTCCCCAGTCCCACCAGGCGCTCAGCTTCTTCCTTGCTCGATGCGCCGATATCAATACTCATCTCGTTGATCGGAATCACCTGTTCACGTGCCTTGGGCTCCAGCAGATGGATGGGTTTGACGCCAATCACTCCCGGCACATTGTCGTCGCCAATCAACACCTTCTTGGCCAACAACACGCGCGGGTCGATACCCCCAACTGGTCGGAAACGCAGCCAGCCTTCCTTCTCCAGGTGCACGATCATCAAGCCAATCTCATCCATGTGCGCAGCCAGCATCACCTTCCTTCTGGTGCTCCTGCTGGAGGCCTTGCGCCGTGCCTGCCCGCTGCCCTTCTTCAGAGCGATGAGGTTTCCCAGGGTATCCACACGGTGCTCATCCACCAAGTCTTTGATCGCATCCAGAATCAGTTGGCGGACGGCGTCTTCGTGGCCTGATACACCAGATGCTTCCGATAGTTCTCTTAGCAGCAACTGTGTCCTCCTATGTCACGCTTGCGCCTGGCCCAAGCCGAGCTCCTGGGCGAACGCCTCGTCCAGGCCGGCTATGAACAGAGCCAACAGGCGCCCGATTCGTTCCAGGTCCTTCAAGGAAAGCGTCTCAACAGTGGTGTGCATGTAGCGCAGGGGGATGGAAATGAGGCCCGTGGGAATGCCCTCTCGCGTGACCTGAATGGCCCATGCATCGGTGCCACTGCGTCCGGGTATCGGATCGGTCTGGTAGGAAATCTCGTAGGACTTGGCCGTGTCCGACAGGCGTGAGTAGATCTGTGGGTGGATATTGGGCCCAAAGCCAATAGCTGGCCCGCCGCCGACGCTCACAGTATCCACCTCGGATACGCCCATCATGTTGCCGTGGCCCACGTCGATGGCGATGCCAATGTCGGGGGCGATGCCAAACGCACTGGTCAGTGCGCCCTTGAGCCCTACTTCTTCTTGGACGGTGGCAACCGCATGCACGTCCCAGGTGTGTCTCATGGTGGTGAGGTGCTGCAGACAACTCGCGATGCATGCCACTGCAGCGCGGTCATCAAAGGCCTTGCCCGCAACCAGACCATTCGCGAGTTCCATGAACGTGCGCTGCAGGGAGACCACATCGCCCACCCGCACCAATTTGGCCAGTTCCTCTTCTGACATCCCAACGTCGATGAACAGGTTGTCCAAAGGCACGACCTTCTCTCGCTCCTCCTGGGTCAGCACATGCGGTGGGCGCATTCCGATGATCCCCGGGAGGTCCTGCTGGCCACGTACCGTCACCTCCTGGCCAGGCAGAACACGCAGATCGAAACCACCCACCGTCGAGAAGCGCAAGAAGCCTTTCTCCAGCTTGGTAACCACTAACCCGATCTCATCCATGTGCCCGGCCAGCATAATGCTGCGACGTGGAGAGTCTGGCGCCGCTTCCCCGCGCTTCAGTGCGATCAAGTTGCCCATGGTGTCCACGCGAATGTCATCGGCGTACTTGGCGAACTCGTCACGCGCCAGTTCACGCACATCAACTTCATAGCCTGATACACCCTTGGCCTCAGAGAGCTGTTTCAGGAATTCCTTGAGCTGCACGCG
>Ga0209427_10002615_pt1 | contig 21128 bp, 20 predicted proteins | sample DeeMarSWOR136_30_FD_187465 | JGI IMG/M metagenome (GOLD analysis project Ga0209427, IMG submission 187465) | Marine sediment microbial communities from White Oak River estuary, North Carolina - WOR-1-36_30 (SPAdes) (version 2) | ecosystem: Environmental > Aquatic > Marine > Intertidal zone >...
ATTTCTTCCAGTTAATTTACAGTGTTGAAAAAAATAAATCTTCAATTTTTTTAAATATTATGCCAATTCTATTGATAATGTAAGTAAGAATTAATAGACGAATTAGAATTATAAGTAAAATCATTATAATAGGAATAAAATGATTTACTGCCAATTAATAATTTAAGACATTAAACAGTAAGATCATTTTTACTCTCAAACGTAAAATTATCTTTCCGATTTCTCTAATATTAATCGAGCTTCAAATAAGTTCAATTTTTTGCCCGCTTTTTGTTTTTCTAAAGCTTCTGCTAATTTATCTTCCTTGATTTTTTCTATCATTTCATTTTTCTTTTTGAAATGATCCGTTCTCGGTGCAGGTTTTTTATTTGTTTTATATGGTCTTTTTCCTTTCGTTACTTTTTTTCTTTGATTCATTACTTGTAAGTATTGTTCATGGTGACGATCAGCAGATTTTTTGTTTTCAATAAGTTCCTCTTCCATCTTTTTCTTTTGTTCTCTTAATTCATCCACTTTCTGGAAGATTTCTAACATTTTAGTATGATTTTCTTGGGATTTATTCGACCACTTATTTAATTGTTCATAAATCTTGTTTAAATTAATTTTTACAATTTCAACTTTACGCTCTATTTTGAAAAGTTCACTATTCTCTTGTGCTGCTAAAAAATCTTGTTTTGATTTGGCTAATTCTCTAATTTTATCAATAATGGCATTTTCTTCAGCAATATCGAGGTTCTCAGTCTCGATTCTTCTTTCTAAATTATCAATTTTTCTCTCTACTTGCTTTATAGATATAAGCTTATCTGAGCTTTTACTCTTCTTCTGAATAGATTTTTTTTCTTCTAATAATAGATCAAATAAAGCTTTATATTCCTCTTTTTTTTTTTTTAATTCCTTAACCTTGTTATTCCAATAATCTCTTCTCTTTTTATATTTCTCCTTAGCCATTTTTAAATTTTCATTAATTTCAGTTTCTATTTCCTGCAGATCGTTAATAAATTCTTTAGTTTTAAGGTTAAGATCGTCTCGTTTTTTTCTTAAATCCTCACTTAAGCTTTGAAGTCCCTTAAAATCTGTATGAGAGTTTTGCGAGTTATTAGGATTATTTCTACTCATAAATTCATACTTTAAAGAGTATTTGTACAAGAGAATTTATTTAAAGAGGTTAATTATGACAATTTTATATGTTTTATATATTTTTTGTAAATAAAATAATAATTTAAATAGAGCTATTGGGGAAAAAATTAAAGATTTATTAACATTAGAAATAATAAAAAATATTCCTAAAATGACCTCTGAGAAAGTAAAAGAAAACGATTTAGTCTTTTTAATCCTTGATGATAAAAGAAGATGGTTAGTCCAAGTAAAAGGAGGAGGTAGTTTTCACACCCACAGAGGAATTATTGAATTTGATGAGATTATAGGAAAAAGTTATGGAACAGTAATATTCTCAAAACCATATGAAACACAAGGGTATAAATTTTATGTGTTAAAACCAATGCCCTCTGATTATGTGCTTCATATGACTCGAAAGACTCAAATTATATATCCTGAAGATGCTGGAATGATTTTGCTTTACTCTGGGATTGGACCGGGCAGCCGGGTCATTGAAGCAGGATGTGGTTCTGGGGCATTAACCTGTATTTTAGGCAATTATGTTCAGCCTAGTGGTCATATATACTCCTATGATATTCGTGAAAAATCAATCAAAAATGCTAGAAAGAATATAGAAAGAGCTAAGTTGGAAAACATTGTGTCAATAGAGTATGGGAACATTATTACTGATAATTTAAATTTGAAAGATATTGACTCCGTGGTCTTAGATCTTGCTGAACCATGGCTTGCAATTGAGAAAGCAATGAGTTATCTCAAATTAAGCGGAACAATGGTTTCTTTTTCCCCCACTATTGAACAAGTAAAAAAAACAACATTCGCAATGAAGGAAAATAATTTTATAGAGATTAGTACATATGAGCTGATTAAAAGGAAAATTCAGGTTAAGAAAAATGCCACTCGTCCTGAGTCTAGAATGGTTGGACATAGTGGTTATATAAGTTTTGGTAGGAAAATTGATGATCTAAAAAATCCATATCGTGAGAGAAAACCAACGCGTGAAGAATTTTTTGACTTAAAAGATATGCCATTGAGAAGTTAAAATCCTTTCAATTGAGCTCCAGTCTTAAATTCTTTCTTTTTCTTATATCGTTCAGTTTTAAAGAAATGTTTCTTCTTTTCTGGAAGGATGTCAAGATATTTTCTTAAAATGTTTTCTACATATTCTCTAGTTGGTTTATTTCCAATTTTAATCGGATCTGATAAATATTCTAATATTTCTTTATCCTTAGAATCATATGTTAAACCTAAATTTTTTAGTGGAATGTGTACAGAATGGAGAAACCACCCGGTTTGATTTTCTTCATGCGCAATTATTTTTAATATATTTTCAGTTTCTTTTTTAATTTTAATATTTACAACTTTTTTCCCAGGTTTTATTATTATGCTTACGTATTCAGGAATTTGAGACTTAGGGTTGTGAATCTTCTTTAAGAATTCATCTAATTTTTTCATCAGTATTCCATAAATTTGAAAGTGGTTAAAATTAATAAATTAAAATTCATAAAAAATTTTATTATTAAATGGATCTATATTTAAATCTATAATATTTAGAGGAAGTAAAGTTGAACTCATATGAAACTTTAGAAACGCTCCAGTTTTATTACAAGAAAAAAATCGTTATTTTAGGTGGTTTAGAACAAACCAAAAACAAGTTTCAAGAAAGTTTGAGCTCAAATTGCCTCCCTATACAGAATAAAGAAAATATTGGTGTAAATATTAGTAAAATAGATTATTTTTACAAACCAAAACAAAAATTTGAATATTTACTATGGAATATAGATTGTGGTCAACGTAGGGCATTCTTACGTACAGTTTTTTATTCTGGAGCTGATGCTATAATAATCTTTATATCTGAATCTAAAATTGATCAATTTAGACAATATTTTAATGAACTTCAATCAAAAATACCAGACATACCCCTTCTATTTTGTATCATTCTTGAAAAACATTCTAGGGAAAAGACATTAAACTATCTCATTATAAATGAAGAAATTAACTTAATCATTGAAGAAAATAATTTTAAAATGAAAGAAATTTCAGATCCTGATGAAATACTCAAACAAATTTCTAAGTTTTTAAAAAAAAAAGCAAAAATGAAAGAAATAGAGAATAAATTCATTATTAACTTTATAACACATACTTCTCTATTCGGTCATAAAGAGATTAGAGACGAGTGTGATGAATATTATGAACCGGAGACTCAGACATTAAAAATCAATCAAATCGTTAATACTAATTTATTAAGTAAATACCTTCATAAATTAGATTTAGAAATCGATTTTGATTATCTTAATTGGGTTAAAATAGAGAATAAACATTTTGGTTGGTTCTCCATTTACTTGAAAAATGGAAATGCATATTATTTTCCTAAAATTTGCGAGAAATGTAAAGATAAAAATTGTCCTAAGTTTAAGAAATCCCCCTATTATATATGTATCGAGGTAGGAGATTCAAATGGCTGGACTAATATTAAAGGATTCAATCAAAGCGAACTCCTGATTTTGACTAAAGTTTTTGCTCTAAAAGAAGGGGACGAAACAAACTTACCAAAATCAATAATAAAACAAATTAAAAATATAAACTCTTGTGAATATAAAAAGAAATTAAAATGACCGTAAATTTCCAAACATTCACTTTAAAATCTAAAGCTTATTGTGATGTTATTAACATCACGCATCAAGTTCAAAATTCTATTAAAAGTAGCGGATTTAAAAACGGGATAGTAAATGTACATATACCTGGTTCAACAGGTGCAATATCCACTACTGAGTATGAACCGGGTTTAGTAGATCATGATATCAAAGATATATTAGAAAAATTAATCCCTTATGAAAAAAACTATGTTCACCATAAAACATGGCACGATTACAATGGAGCAGGGCATTTGAGAAGTTTTCTAATTAAAACTTCACAAAGCTTTCCATTTAAAAACCAAAAATTAATCTTAGGAACTTGGCAACAAATAATTTTCATCGAATGTGACGAAAAACCTCGCTCAAGAACAATTTATTGTACAATTATTGGTGAGTAAAATCCTTCTATTTTTTTAAAAAAAATAACAAAGAAAATTTATTTTTTAGATTGTTTTATTAAATCTTCTAATTCTTCAATAATAATCTGATATTTATCTCTAAGATGTATTTTCTCGAATTTATCTCTAAGATTCATGACAGAATTATCAAATAGTTTCAGTTGTTCTGCAAATACCGGAATTTTCTTATATGCTTCTTCAGATTTTTCTAGAATACTTATCTGATATTCTAAATTTTCTAAAAAATTATTCTCAACTTCAGGCAATAATATCATCCCCATTAAATATCTAGTTCATTTAGTAAAATTACACTAATCGCTATAAAAAATATAAATATCATTTATATGTCATCTTTGTTGCACTAAAACCATTAATTTTTAAAGAGATTCTCTTAGAAAGAAGAAATTATAAATATAGGAGTAATATTTGCATTATATCTCAATATTATAGCAAGCAATATACTATTGTATAGGAATTTGAAACAAAAAACCTACATTCCAAGAAGTTTAAATTAGTTTAGAATATTATCTTATTAAATCTAAAAATCGTAAACGTGTTAAAATTAATGGAAACTCTTTTAAAAGTTATTATTAGCGGGCTTGACAACGCAGGTAAAACATCAATCTTGACTGCTTTAGATAAAAAATATGATTTTCAAAAAGATATTGTTCAATTGAAGCCAACCATTAGGGTTGAGTATCATAAGATGAATTTTTTGAGGAATAATACCATATTCTGGGATATGGGTGGTCAAAATCAGTACCGAGAAATCTATATAAACTATCAGGATGTTTATTTTGATTCTACTGATTTACTCATCTATGTGATTGATATCCAAGACCCTGAAAGGTTTGAGAACTCACTTGAGTATTTAGACGCAATTTTAACTTTTTTTTCAGAAAGTGAAATGGATGTACCATTAATAATAACTTTTCATAAGTATGATCCCGATTTGAGAGGAAATGAAGAGATTTTACAATATATTGATGAATTAAGAACAAAAATATTAGATAAATATTCTAATTTTAAAATCCTTTTTCAACAGACTTCTATTTATGATATCATTTCTATTGTGCAATTAGTATCATATGGACTTTCTGTTTTTGATGATAAATTTTTTGAACTCTCTGAATTATTAGAGAAATATATAGACGTTTTCAAGAGTCAGGCCCTTCTTGTATTTGACAGAAATGGTATCATAATTTCTGAATATTACAGTGATATAGATCCCGATGTTTATCTTGAATTATTAGAATCAATCAAAGAACATCTATTCTTGCTTAAAAGGATGGAAGAGGAATCGACATATGAATACGATCATGATATTTCCTCATTTGAGCACTCGCTTTTCTCCTATTTACATAGATTGAAATTAGGATCAGAATTATTTTTTATTTCTGCCGCAACAAAACAGAGCCAAAAAGACGATTTATTATCGAATTTTCCAGAATTTCTTGAAGATTTAATACAGATTTTAAAAGAATTAGTTTAACAGAATAATTTAATCTATTTTTAACAAGTTTTTTGCTTTATCAATTAATTTTTCCTTTTTCTTACGATGATTTTCAATAAATTTTAAAACTTTCTCAACGCATTCTTTTTTATGATCTCCACACATTAATTCTCCTTTAACACACATTTCAAAATCATCCGCCAATTTTTCATCATCTTCTTCAAAATGATACATCAGAATTTTGTAGATCATGCACTTTTGAGGTTCTCCCCCTAACTCACGCTGCTCTTTCAGGTTCCGTCTCCCACCAGTTAAAGCTCCCTTAACTTTTCTTTCAATTGATTCAATAGGTTCATTAAACGTAAAATAACTATTAGGATTTCTCTTAGCCATTTTTTCTGATCCATCTATACCAGATAACAAATAATGATACGTTGACCCTGGTAAGAAAAATTTCTTGTAATTTCTGCGGGTTAAATCCCTGGTAAGACGTATATGAGGATCCTGATCAATGCCTACTGGTACAACAGTTGGCTGCAAACCGTCCAATATTTGTGGTAATACTATATCCCCTACTTGAACTAATGAAGAAATATATAGACCAAATGTTCGCTCCCCATAAATAGCATTTAACATATTCTGGGTGACTAATCTACTTACCTTAAAGCAAACATCTTTTACAATCGGTTCTTTAGATTGTCGCCAAATATACGCTTTATCTGGGGAAGGATCTAAACCTAAAGCTAATATATCAGCAATATTATCGACAGCTGCTTCCTCAGCTTCGTCCCAAGGAATCCCGTTATCGTTCCAGCTTTCGATGTCTGCGATGGCATAATATGCTTTTCCTCCCATTTTCTGAAATTCTACGATTTCTAAGGCCGTTGTCAATGTTCCTAAATGGAACGGTCCAGATGGTTTAATTCCACTCATAACAGCCCAGGGTTGACTTTTTTCGATGGCTTTAAAAATAAGATTTAAATCACGATGACCAAATATGATTTTCCTTCTAATAAATCGATTTTTAAGCATTTTTTGCCTTAGTGATTCGGTTATTTCCTCAATCCCAAACTCTTGAATAAGTCTAGCATAATCTTCCTCTTCGAGAGCTGAGGCTCCCCATGGATCAATTCTAAAATCGTCTGACATGTTTTTCTCCAATTGTTTTTAGTTTGATATTAATAAATTATTAATAAAGCATAATAAATTTTGATAACTATGAAAATATTTTCTAAAGACGAAATTGAAGTGTTAATAAACGCATTAAATTTTACAAAGATTGAAGGTGAATTAATTCCGATAATAACTCAAGATCAAAAAACTAATGAAGTTTTAATGATAGCTTTTGCTAATAAAGCAGCTATCAAAAAATCTTTAGAAACGGGATATATGCATTATTATTCAAGATCGAGGCAAGAGATGTGGAAAAAGGGAGAAACTAGCGGTCATTTACAAGAAATCAAAGAAATAGTAATAGATTGTGATAATGATTCTATTCTGATGAAAGTAAAGCAAATTGGGGCTGCTTGTCATGAAGGTTATTATTCTTGCTTTTATAGAACCTTTCATGATGGAAAATTCAATGAAATTAGACCTAGAATTTTTGATCCTAAAGATATATATAGAAAATAAATTTAAACAATTTTCATAAAAAAAGAGATTTTTATTTAGAATTTCTAAAGTTTTATATATTTTTTACAATAATTTATATTGGTTTTATTTAAAAATTTTTTATCCATAATAGAGTTGCCCTTTATGAAAAAAGAGAAAGCTCTCGATGATATTGATAAAAATATTATAAGAATTTTGCAATCAGATGCTCGTACAAGCTACAGAGAAATTCAAGATCGACTGGGAATTTCAATTGGAACAATTCATAATAGAATTTCAAAACTTAGAGATTCTGGAGTCGTTCAGGGATACACTTTGCGATTAAACAATGAAAGATTAGGATACAAATTGACATTCTTAATAAGGATTAACGTAGATGGAAAACACACAGAAGAAATTTTAGAAGACCTCAAGGATATTCCTGAAGTCTGCTCTATTTTTCATACCACTGGTGAACAATCTGCTGCCCTTATTTGTCGGTTTAAAAACAGTGAAGATGTTCATAGTTTCATCCGAGAATTAAACCAAAAAGAATATGTCACACGAACTAACTCGAATATGGTTTTGAAAGAATATAAAAACAGTTCATATGTCAATATAGGAGATATAAAAGAACCTTAGCAAAACGTAAAACACCATTCCTTGTTATAAATGATTTCACCTCAAATACCACTAAATTTTCTTGTAAAAAGGGCTAATATCGAGAAAACCCATCATTTACCTTTTTTATTGAAAAAAGTAAACTTTTTTTAATTTTATATATATAGATCCCTAAATCACAAATAAAAAGAATTCAAAAAGATCATAAAATTGTGAAAAAATATGTCAGGCGTTCCAATTATTATACTAAAAGAAGGAACAGAAGAGGTTCGCGAGAAAGAGGCCCGAAAACAAAATATTTCGGCGATGGTGGCTATTGCGGAATCTGTACGGTCCACATTAGGCCCAAAGGGTATGTCAAAGATGCTGGTTGACTCTATGGGAGATGTTACAATCACTAACGATGGTGCTGAAATATTAAAGAATCTCGATATCGAAAATATTGCTGCAAACATGATGGTAAACGTGGCTAAGTCAATTGATGATGATATAGGAGATGGGACAACATCTGCCGTGATCTTTTCCGCTGCATTATTAGATAATGCATTAGATTTAATTGAACAAGATATTCATCCAAAACCAATCACTCATGGATATAAATTAGCAGCTGATAAATCACTTGAAATTATTAAAGAGATTGCAGAGACTATTTCTAAAGATAATGATGAAGTATTTTTGAATGTGGCTAAAACTGCTATGAATGCGAAAGATATCTCTCCATTAAAGGAGTTTTTTGCGGAATTGGCTTTAAAAGCTGTGAAACAAATAGCAGATGACAAAGGAAATACATTTAGTAAAGTTGCAGATGTAAAAATTGTAAAAGCTCCTGGGAAATCATTAAAGGATAGTGAATTAATTAACGGGGTTTATATTCAAAAAGAAAAGGTCAACGCCATGATGCCTCATGTGATAAATGAAGCTAAGATTGCAGTTGTGAGAAAGAAGCTCGATGTAAAAAAGACTGAATTTGATGCACAAGTTCGAATCTCCAGTCCCGCAGAGATACAAGGCTTTCTAAATCAAGAAGACAAAATTCTTCAAGATTATTTAAAAATCTTTAAAGATTTAGGAGTAAACATGATTGTTAATAGTAGTGATATTTCTGATAAATTTGGAGCCTATTTAGCAAAAGAGGGAATAGCCGCTATTAAGAATGTCGGTGAAAGTGATTATAAATCTATCCTAAAGGCTGTAGATGCAAAATTAGTTGATGATTTAACCTCTCTTTCAGATGAAGATTTAGGATTTGCTGAAAAAATCTTATTTGAAAAACTGGGTGACGATGAATATACTTTAATTACAGGATGTAAAAATCCAAAATCTGTTTCCATCCTACTCAAAGGTGGACTTGACAAGATTCTTAGCACCGCAGAAGTCTCATTGCATGATGTATTGTGTGTGATTAGTAAAGTAATGGATGGAAAAATAATTGTCGCTGGTGGCGGCGCTATTTACATGGAACTTGCTAAACGAATTAGGGCTTATGCCAATGAAATCGGCGGAAAAGAACAACTTGCTGTAAATGCTTTTGCCCTTGCCCTTGAAGAGATTCCTAGAACCTTAATCAAGAACGCAGGATTAGAAGAGATTGAGAAGATCACTGAGTTAAGAGCTGCGCATAAAACGGATGCAGATAAGTGGATTGGCATCGACACAATAACTAATACAATCGGAGACAATTTCAAAAAAGGTATCATTGAACCCGCTGAGTTAATTAACCACATTATCAAATCTGGAAGCGAGTTAGCAAATCTTATTTTAAGAATTGACCGAATCATTAGCGCAAAAGGATCAAAAACTGAAGGACTATAAATATAGCCTATTTTTCTTTTTTTTCTTTTTTTCATTATTTTTTTTACATATAATTAAGGTTTTGAAATTTTAAATGTAATATTTACTCAAGATCGTCTTAATTTCCGTAAATCTTCATTCAAGACTAGAAAAAGTTAATATAGATACAGAATTTTCCTATTACACATTTGATACTAAAAGATAATATTATCAAAGCATGATTAAACTGTTATTAACATGGAGATTATTAATCAAGAAAATCTTGACAAATTAAAAGCATTAAATAATGAAAAGGTTCTAAAGATTGTAAATGAATTTATCGATTTATGTAAGCCTTCAAAAGTTACTGTAATAACAGATTCAAAAGAAGATATTGAATATTGTAGGCGAAGAGCTATTGAAATTGGCGAGGAGGCAAAATTAGATATCGATGGGCACACTATCCATTTTGATGGATTCTTTTCAATGTCAAATCACGATCAAGCAAGAGATAAAAAAAATACAAAAGTTTTAATCCCAAATGGACAATATCACCCTCCTGCTATAAATACTATAGAGAGAGAAGAAGGACTCAAGGAAATTTTGGAGATCATGAATGGTTGTATGGAAGGTCACGAATGTGTAGTACGTTTTTTTTGCTTAGGTCCTAAAAATTCAGAATTCTCAATCCTTGCCCTTCAGCTTACAGATTCTTTTTATGTGGCTCATTCAGAAGACCTACTTTATCGAGCAGGTTATAAAGAATTTAAAAAATTGAGTGGATCTGATGAATTTTTCTACTTCATTCATTCCTCTGGAGAATTAATTGGAGATCCTCCAGTAACAAAAAATCTCGATAAGAGACGAATTTATGTGGATCTACAAGAAGGATGTGTGCTATCTGTTAATAATCAATATGCTGGAAATAGTCTTGGATTAAAAAAATTGGCTTTAAGACTCGCAATTTATAAATCCAATAATGAGGATTGGTTAACTGAGCACTATTTCATTCTAGGTGTACATCCTGAAGGAAAAAATAGAGTATCATATTTCTGTGGAGCTTTTCCAAGCGCTTGTGGTAAAACTAGTACAGCCATGTTACCTGGTCAAACAATAGTGGGTGATGATATTGCCTATCTTCGAGCTTGGAATGATGGATATGTTCATGCTGTAAATATCGAGAGAGGTATTTTTGGTATTATTAAAGATGTTAATCCTAAGGATGACCCCGTTATTTTTGAAGCGTTAACCACTCCAAGAGAGACCATTTTTAGTAATGTATTAGTAGCTGAGGGTACCCCATATTGGATTGGTGATGGCAGATCAATCCCAGTTAAAGGTATTAATTTTTCAGGTGATTGGAATATTGGTAAAGAAGACATTAATAAGAAAGAAATTCCACATGCTCATCCTAATGCGCGATACACAATTAGAATTGAAGAATTGAGCAATGCTGATGAAAATCTGCATAATTCAGAAGGTGTTCCTATCTCTGGAATATTCTATGGTGGACGGGATAGTGACACAATGCCACCCGTCCTCGAAAGCCTGAATTGGGAGCATGGGGTTTTCATAGGTGCTTCAATTGAATCAGAAACAACTTCTGCTACCTTAGGTGCTGAGGGTGTAAGAGTACAACAACCAATGGCAAACTTAGATTTCATAGTTGTTAGTTTAGGGAAATATCTCAAAAATCATTTAGATTTTGGTAAAAAATTAAATATTTGCCCAAAAGTGTTTGCAACAAATTATTTTCTTAGAAATAAAGAAGGAAAATACTTAAATGGAATTTTAGATAAACTTTGCTGGATTATTTGGGCAGAAGGTAGAACACAAGATGATTATAAGGCAATAGAAACACCGATTGGCTATCTCCCATTATATTCAGACTTAAAAATATTATTCAAACAATATCTTAATAAAGATTATAAAGAAACAGATTATATTGAACAATTCTCTATTCGTACCACAAAACTTCTAGAAAAATTAGATCGCATAGAATCCATGTATAAAAAGGAAATCAACGTCCCGCAAATCTTTTGGGATACTTTAAATGATCAGAGAAAAAGTTTGATAAACCTTATAAATACTTATGATATGGAAGAGATTTCACCTTTTCTATTAAAATAGTTATAGATTAAAACAATTCAATTACACTAAATGCTTTAATCCACTTCTTACTTTATAGGTTTTTTTTACCCTATCTACCTCAATGAATCTCTTTATTTCAAGATTATTAAGTAAATCTCTCATCTCAGCACGATCTTTATTCAGTTCCTCTCCTAATCCTTGAATATCAGTCTCATATGTTTTTAAGATTTGTAGCAATGAGGAATAATCATCATATATAACATTAACTAGATGTGTTATTGACTCTTTTATGTTTAAACCTGTTTTTGTACTTGTTGGAAATATTTTACTATTCTCAGGCAGATAATTTTGCTGGCGTATTACTTCCGGAGATCGAGCACCCTCAACATCCTGCTTATTAGCCAAAAAAACTACAGGAATATTCGAGGGTAATAATTTTCTAACCGAATTTAGTATCATAATTGCACTATCATCTTTTTCAGGAGCTATCGCATCAAAAATAAATATAATACCATCACCCCCCTGAGTTACTATACTTCTCATGATCGAGAATCTAAGGAGTCCTGGCGTACCAAACAGAAAACACTCAAAACCATTTAGTTTAACTGATCCTAGATCCATCCCAACTGTATAGAACTTCTCATCCTTACCTTTTGCTTCAACATTCAATGCATTTTGATCTAAAGCTTTTATATAACTTGATTTTCCCGACTGTAATGGACCCGAAACAACGATTTTCAAACGATCACCAAATATTTAATAATGCAATTTTAAGTTAGATTTTTCTTATATAAAAGGATGTAATATGTTAATTATTATTTTTTATTACATAGATAATAATTCGTCTGTACTTTAAATATTAAAATCTTCAATTTCTTTTCAATTTTACTCATAAAATCTAATTGAATTTTCGAAATACAAAGTTATATTTATGAACTATAAGATTGATCATTTCCACATTTTCTATTCAAGATTGTCTTGAGTCAACAGAAGGGTTAATTTTTTGAGTATATATTTGACAGTTTTATGATTCCATAAATTTATTGATATTAGCAAAATCAATAAGTTTCTTAGTAAAAATTGATCAATAAGCCACTTTTTCCGTAAGAAATCAATAGTATAGTGTCTAAATTAGTCAAAACACAAAAGTTTTATATAGAAATCTGTCGAATAGTATCATTAAATCGTTATATATTATCAGAATTAATAGCAATTTTCTTATTGATTAGAATATTTCTAAAAGAATAGACTTTATTACATAAATTATAACAAAAAACTGAAGAATAATGACAAATAACAATATATTAATTATTGGCGCCGGGATAAGCGGAATAGAAGCAGCATTAACTCTCGGTGAACAAGGATATCGAGTAATACTGGTGGAAAGAACTTCTTCCGTTGGGGGGCGAATGGCACAACTTGATAAGACTTTCCCTACTTTAGATTGCAGTATATGTATCCTTGCTCCTAAAATGGTAGAAGTCTCTAGGCATCCTAATGTTGAGCTCCTTGCTTATTCAGAAGTCAGAGAAGTATCAGGTGAAGCTGGAAATTTTAATGTAAAAATACTAAAGAAATCGACATATGTTGATTGGGAAAAATGTACGGGATGTGGAGCTTGTAGTGAAAAATGCCCGATGAAAAAAATACCTAGTGAATTCGAAGAAGGTATGGGAAATAGGACGAGTATATATATTCCATTTCCCCAAGCAGTTCCACGAAAGGCTGTCATTGATGCGGAAACATGCTTATATCTTACAAAAAATGCTTGTAAACTCTGTGAAAAAGAGTGTGAGGCTGGAGCTATTAATTGGGATATGCAAGATGAAATTGTCGAGTATAATGTAGCTTCTATAATCTGTGCGACAGGGATTGATCTATTGGATCCAACTGTTCTTGATCGTTATCACTATAATGAATATCCTAATGTTATTACTGCTATGCAGTATGAACGCTTACTAAGTGCATCGGGACCTACCGGAGGTGAATTATTAAGACCTTCGGATAAAAAACATGCTCATAATATTGGATTTATAAGTTGCGTTGGTTCTAGAAATGAGGACCTCTGTTCATATTGTTCAAAATTTTGTTGTATGTATCAAACGAAGGAAGGAGTTGTAACAAGAGAACATTCTCCTGATACTAATGTAACAATTTTTTTTAACGATATAAGGGTAATTGGAAAAAATCAAGAAGAATTTATTGAAAGAGCTAAAGAAGAGTATGGTTTGATATATTACAGAGGAATTCCTGGAGATATTCGTGAAAATCCAGAAAACCATAACCTTTATGTGAAACATGCTAATCTTGATACCGGAGATGTAGAGATCAGTGAATTTGATCTTGTCATTCTAGCAAATGCAGTTACTCCCCGAAAGGATGCAGAAAATCTAGCGAAAATATTAGGAATTGAGCAAAATGAACTAGGGTTTTTCAAAACCAAAGATTCTACTGAGGATCTTCGCTCTACTCGTGATGGAATCTACGTAACTGGTTCATGTCAATCTCCCGATGATATTGCAAATTCTGTAGCAAAAGCAGGTGGAGCTGCCGCATTAGCTGCCACCCATGCAATTCCTTTGAGTGGAGAGGATACAATAGTAGAACTCCCCCCTCTTAAACCAGTGAAACCAAAAGACGAACCTCGAATAGGTGTATTCATTTGTCGGTGTGGTATTAATATTGCTGGATATATGGATGTTCCATCCCTAGTAGATTATGCAAAAACACTTCCAAATGTAGTTTTTTCTATGGAAAATAAATATAGTTGCTCCCAATTAACTCAAGACATTATTAAAGAGAAAATTGAAGAACTAAATTTAAATAGAGTTCTAGTTGCTGCATGTACACCTAGAACTCATGAGCCATTATTTCAAAAAACTATTAGAGAAGCAGGATTAAATGAGTATTTATTTAATTTTGTGTCTATACGTGAATTAGATTCTTGGGTCCATATGCATGATAACCCAAAAGCTACCGACAAAGCCAAAGATCTCATCAGAATGGGCGTAGCCCGAGTTAGAGCACAAAAAGCAGAAATAAAAATTAAAGGTGATGTTATTCCAGAAGCGTTGGTTGTAGGAGGAGGTATTGCAGGCATCAGCGCTGCCATAGAAATCGCCAGTAAGGGTTTTAAAGTACATTTAGTTGAGAAGGATGATAAACTAGGAGGACAATTAAATCAAATATATAAAATTAATTTTGATAGAATAGATTCGAGAGAATTCTTAGATAAAAAATTAAAAGAATTTGAAGAGCAGAAAAATATTACGGTGTATTTAAACTCTGAAGTTGTTGAAGTAAAAGGTTCAATAGGAGATTTTAAAGTTAAAGTGAAGGATAGTAATAAAAAAACTGACATTAGCCTAAATGTGGGTACCATTATTGCTGCTACAGGTGCCTATGAGTACAAACCTAAAGGTTGGTATAATTGGGGCGAAAATGAAAATGTTTTAACTCAACTAGAATTATCAGAAAAGCTCAAAAACAATGAATTAGAAGATGGTCAAACTCTTGTGTTTATTCATTGTGTCGGATCGAGACAACCCGAAGGTGGAAATGGTGTAACTTATTGTTCATTAATTTGTTGTTCAGAGTCCATTAGACATGCATTATATGTAAAAGAGACATATCCTAACTCTAAAATTTATGTATTATATAGAGATATTCGGGTAGGGACTGATGAGGAACTTTACTATTGGAAGGCTAGAGAAAATGTAAATTATATAAGATTTAATGAATATCCTACCGTTGATACCGTAAAAGGTAAGTTAAAAGTAAATGTTAAGGATATTTTAACTCAAACTGACCTTTCTATTGATGCAGATAAAGTTGTACTTTCTACACCTTTAATACCACATGATACTCAAAAACTAGGTGAAATGATTAAATGTGCTCGGGATCAAAATGGATTTTTCTTAGAAGCTCATATCAAACTAAGACCTGTTGATTTTGCTACAGATGGAATTTATTTAGCAGGTACTTGCCATGGTCCAAAGGGAATTGCTGATTCAATCTCTCAGGGACGTGGTGCCGCGGCCCATGCATTAATACCTTTAATTTCAGGTGAAGTGGAAAATGAACCATTAGTATCAGTCGTTGATCCTGCGTTATGTATCGCTTGCCAGAAATGTGAAGAAGTATGTAATTTTGGCGCAATAGGTGTGAACTTTGATAATGATGTACTAGTTTCAGAATCAAATCCACTTCTATGTAAAGGTTGCGGAGATTGTTCAGCAGCGTGTCCAGCGGGTGCTATTACTATGAGTCATTTTTCAGATAATCAGATTTATCCAATGATTCGCGAGGCTGTTCAAGGTGAGTACGTGGATGAAAGACCTAGGATAGTGGCATTTTTGTGTAATTGGTGTAGTTATGCTGGAGCAGATACATGCGGTGTTAGCCGATTTCAATATCCCACAAATATTCGACCAATTAGAGTTATGTGTACAGGAAGAATACCAAAACGGTTTATTTTACAGGCCTTTTTGGAAGGTGCTGATGGTGTTTTTGTTGGGGGCTGTCATATAGGTGATTGCCATTATTTAGAAGGTAATTATGATATGCTACAACGTTATAATGAACTTCATGAGATATTGGATAAAGTTGGAATTCACGCAGATCGATATCGGCTTGAATGGGTATCTGCTAGCGAAGGTAAGCGATTTTCAGAAGTAGTAACTGAATTTACTAACAAAATTAAAGAATTAGGACCTTTACCTAGAAGAGGAGATAGAATTGAAAAGAAAGAAAAAGTTAAGGAGGCTGCATAAAAATGGTAGAGATGATTAAAAAGAATGCAAATGAGTTAGATGCAAATTTTCGATATGAAATAAGTGAAAAAGTTGGAGCTAAATCACTTTTAAAATGCATTCAATGCGGAGTTTGTAGCTCAGGTTGTACTGTAACAGAATATGTTGATATGCAACCCCATAGAGTGGTAGCATCTTGTCTATTAGGCCTAAAAAATGAAGTACTCTCAAGTCAAGCAATTTGGACATGTTCTTTATGTCATAGATGTACTGAACGATGCCCAAAAAATGTAGATTATTCATTTATTCTTGCACTCTTACGGAATATGGCTGTTAAGGAAGGTAAGATTCCCAAAGAATATTCTGGAACTGTAGTAACAATATATAATAATGGATACGTTGTACCATATACAGGCGGATTAAAAGTTAATGTAGACAGAAGACGAACTAGAATGGGGTTACCAGAACTTATACCTCCTGACTTAGAGGAAATAAGATATATTATAGAAGAGACGGGATTGGGAGATCTCGCAAAACAAGAACAAGGTGATTAAAAAAAATGGAATATGCATTATTTTTAGGATGTACAATACCTTTAAAACTACCACATTTAGAAAAAGCTTTTAGAGATGTGGCGAGCATCTTAAATGTGAAATTAAAGGAAATGGAAGGAGTAAGTTGTTGTCCTGAACCAGTTTCTTTACAATCTTTAAATATAGATACTTGGATGACTTTGGGTGCGCGAAATTTAGCAATTGCTGAAAAAATGGGATTAAATATTATGACTATTTGTTCTGGATGTTATGAAACTTTGAAGACCGTAAGCGTGTTATTAGAAGAAGATAAGGAATATCTAGCAAAAATTAATGATATTCTAAAGAAAATCAATTACAAATACACCGGTAAAACTAAAGTATATCATTTTGTTGAATTGTTCAGTCAACCAGAATGGTTAGAAAAAATGAAAAATATACTAGTAAAACCTTTAGATGATTTGAATCTTGCTGTACATTATGGATGTCATCTCGTAAGACCAAGTAAAATTATGCAGTTTGATCATCCTGAGAAACCTGAAAAAATTGACATCATATTGCGAGCACTGGGAGCAAAAACAGTTGAGTTTGCGAGTAAATTAGAATGCTGTGGATATTGCGCGAGATTGCAAGATGAAATTGGGGAAAAACTGGTTGAGGATAAGATGACTGAGCTTTGTGAACTTGAAGAAGAAGTTGATGCATTAATTGCGGTATGTCCTGCGTGTACAACTCAATATGATAGAAAGGAAAAAATTATTGCTCGAAAATCGGGGAAAAAATTAGATATTCCCGTCCTCTATCTAGCCGAAATCATGGCATATGCATTAGGAGTTGATCTTCAAGATCTCAGTCTGAAGAATAGAAGCGTTAAACCAGATAAGTTAATTAACAAATTAACAACCTAAGAAGAGTGTTTTTTTCAAAAATGTATAATTAAAAAGAATAATATAAAGAGAAAAAAAGGAGTTTAGAAATATGATTATTACACAATTAAAAGATATAGACCAAATATATAATCTGATAAAACCTTACGACAAGATTTTGATTACTGGTTGTGATGGATGTTGTCAACCTCCTAGATCGCTTAATGAAGCGAAAGTTCTAGGGCAACTTTTAGAATTAAAATCGAGAACAGAAGGCAAAGAGTTAAAATGGAAAGCAATTACAGTCCTTCGACAATGTGATGATAGGATAGCGGCCACGACATGTCGTCCCTACATTGAAGAATTTGACGCAATTCTAACCTTAGCATGCGGACTTGGAGTTGTGATGATGAATAAGGTTCTCCCCGAAATTCTAACTTTTCCCGCTCAAAATAGCATGTTCGGAGGTGTTCAAAACACTGGTGAAAACAATTTTATTGAATATTGTGAAACCTGTGGTGATTGTATTATTGGAGAAACTGGTGGAGTATGTCCACGGGCAGGATGCGCGAAACATCTAAGTAATGGACCGTGTGGAGGGATGGTAGAAGGAATGTGTGAAGTTGGAGGATACACGATTCCTTGTGCCTGGGTACAGATTTGGGCTCGGTTAAAAGAATTTAATAGACTAGATCTATTTAAAAAATATAGAGGTCCAAGAGATTATCGTACATCTACTAGTCCGGGATATATGACAATTTATAAAGATTATACAAATATTAAAGAAGAGAAGGAGGAGAAAAAGTAAATGACAAATAGACCAGCGTTTAGTAATTTAATGAAAGCAGTTCAAGAAGGTCATTTCGTTTTTACAGGAGAGCTCGAGCCAAAAAAAATCTTAAATCTTGATGAAATTATCCATTCTGCTAAAGAGATGAAAAAGACAGGAAGAATAGTAGCAGCTAATGTAACAGACGGCCCTCAAGGGGATGCTTATATGTCATCAATGGTACCAAGCTATTTAGTTCAGGAAAAAGCAAATATAGAAGCCGTTTGGCAAGTTACTGTAAGAGACAGAAATCGTGTTGCTCTCTTTGGAGATGTTATCGCAGGGGCAGTTCTTGGGTTAAAAAATATACTTACTCTTACAGGAGATCATACAGCGTTAGGAGATCATAAAAAAGGACGCGCTGTGTATGATATCGATAGCACCCAATTTGCTGAAATGCTATCTATGATGATTGATGATGGAGTTGACTATGAAGGTAACGAGATTGAAGGCGGAAAAATAGAGATGAACTTCGGATGCGTTGCAAATCCCAATAGTGACCCTCGTGAACCAGAAATCCTTAAGGTAGGTCGAAAGGTAGAACAAGGCGTCGACTTTATTCAAACGCAAACTGCTTTTGATATTGACCAAGCGAAAGATTTTTTGAAAGAATTAGAACAATTCAATATACCTGTCCTATTAGGAATATTTCCTCTTAAATCTCACGGTATTGCCTGGTATTTCGATAATTTTATTCCAGGTGTTTCAGTTCCAAAGGATCTCCTTAAAGCATTAAAGACTGCTGAAAAGGAGAATAAAGGAAACAAGCAAGGAAAATATGCTGCTATTGATAAAATTAATATCGAATTCTTTAAACCATTCATCGAGGAAATTAAAAAATCCACGAAAGCCGCAGGTATACATTGTATGGCAGTAGAATATGAAAGATTATTTGCTCCCTTGTTAGGTGATTTCCCAGAATATGTCAAATAAATAATTAGTTAAAATTTTTTTATTTAATTTTATATTTTTTATATTTTAAATACCTACAAACGAGGAAAAAAATGAGAAATCTTGACGAGAAAGATAAAAAAATAATTGAAATGTTATTTGAAAATTCAAGAAGGCCTTATCATGAAATTGCAGATGAGGTTGGATTATCTGAATCAACAGTAAGAAAAAGAGTAATGAAATTACAAGAAGGTGGGGTAATTGAAAAATTCACTATCAGGATATGTCGTGAAGATGAGCGATGTATTTATGCTTTCCTCACACTTATACCCAAAAACGAATCAGAAATTAAAGAATTATTAAGAGAAACAGTAATACTTCCACAATGTGAGGAAGTCTATAAATTAGACGGTAGATGTGGTATATTAATTAAAGTAAATGTACCCGATACTAATGAATTGGATGCAATACTAGAAATGTTTCGTTCTCGAACTGATATTGAAAGTGTTGAAAGAATATGTATTGTTTTAAAGCCTATTAAAACAATCTCTCAAGTTTAAACTTTTAATAATTTTTTTTTGTGAGATCGTTTTATAACATTTTTTTTGTAATCTGATAAGAGAAGAAATAAGTTCTTCTCTCATGTTAGAATTGAGTGAAAATAGCGATCAAAAAACATATGATTTTTTGATTTTAACTATATAAAATACCCGATTTTTTTCATTTAAAGATTGATATCAGATTATGAATTTAGCTCATTTATGACCTTTACACATAAATGAATAATGTTTTTTATACCTTCCTTAGAAACGATACTCATATCATCATGTTTTGTATGTACAAATTTTAGTCCGGGTTGGGATCCAAGCCAACAGGCTTCAAATCCTTCCTGAACTATAGGCATATAATCAGACCACGCTCCAGTGGGCAAATAGATATCCTTTATTTTAATCTTTAATTCATTAGCGCTGTTTAAAAATAACTTATTTAATTTCCTTGAGGAAACTTTTCTAGGAATGCCAAACGATGTTATTAATCTAATTATTTCATTCCCTCCGATAAGATCAAGGTTAATAAAATAAGTAGAATTTCTATCAAACTCATTTTTATATTTTTGAATGAAATGTTTTGCCCCCCCTAGGTTTAGTTCTTCAGAACTCGTACATAAAAATATTAAATCAATATTATCTAAGGGTGTAATCTTATAGTATCTAGCGAGTTCAATAACAATACCTACGGCTGCTGCATTATCATATGCCCCAGGAGATTTATTTTTTGTTTTATTGAAATAATTAAAATTGCTAATTATCGTAATAATAACACTACAATATAACATTATGTTATTTAGGATAATACTATCAAAGGGAAAGATTAATTGAATAATTATTAAAATCAGAGAAAGGAAAAGAATTGCGAAAAACCCTATTCCTGCAATTAGGAATAAAAAAATTCTTATAGATGAAGGAAAAGTTTGAGATTTTGAATCCCAATGAGCCATTAAAACAACTTTTACCTTTGACTTCTTACTTTTTAATTTGGTATATATATTTTCAGTCTCATAATTCTTCTCTTTGTTTTTTTAATTC
>Ga0209427_10002616_pt1 | contig 21117 bp, 17 predicted proteins | sample DeeMarSWOR136_30_FD_187465 | JGI IMG/M metagenome (GOLD analysis project Ga0209427, IMG submission 187465) | Marine sediment microbial communities from White Oak River estuary, North Carolina - WOR-1-36_30 (SPAdes) (version 2) | ecosystem: Environmental > Aquatic > Marine > Intertidal zone >...
TTTGATGGAACTGGCCGTAGAATATCTTCAGACACCTCTGAATAAACTGACAGCAAAGGACGGGGCAATATTTGACAAAACACAGAGCAAAAATAAGGTTACTTATGCCCAACTGACCAAAGGTAAAAAAATCGCAAAGAAACTGGAAAGAAAAGCTACCTTAGAACTCGTGTCAGAATTCACTATAGTTGGCAAGCCCGCTTCACGAACAGATGCGGCAGAAAAAGTCACTGGTAAAGCTGAGTTTGCGGGAGACATCCGCCTACCTGGTATGCTGTACGCCAGGATTTTAAGACCTCCTGCCCATGGAGCAAAAATAAAGAGCGTGGACACTTCTGCAGCGGAAAAAATAAAGGAAGTCCGAGTAGTCAAGGACGGCGATCTTATCGCTGTCCTCCACAAACATCCAGATGAAGCTGAAAAAGCCTTGGCAAAAGTTAAAGCCCAGTATGATTTACCAGAAACGAAGGTAGACGATACGACAATTTTCGATCACTTGCTCATGGTTGCCCCTGAAGGGGAAGTAGTAGCCCAGGGAGGAAATCTCCAAACAGGAGAAAAGCTCTCGACCGAAATTATTGAGGAAACATACTTGAATGGTTATGTCGCTCACGCCCCTACAGAGCCCCATACAGCCGTGGCCAAAATCGAGGGCAATAAAGCTACAGTCTGGGCTTCTACTCAAACGCCCTTCCCGGCCAAGGAGGAAATAGCCCAGGTTCTGGGTTTTCCTTCTCAAAATGTCCGCGTCATCACTCCCTTTGTAGGAGGAGGTTTTGGAGGAAAAACCAGAAACATGCAGGCTGTAGAAGCAGCTCGGTTAGCTAAATTAGCCGGAAAACCTGTCCAGGTTGCCTGGAGCCGGGCAGAAGAATTCTTTAATGATACCTTCCGGCCTGCAGCAGTGGTCAAAATAAAATCAGGAATCAAAGACTCGAGCAAAATTTTTCTCTGGGATTATATTGTTTATTTCGCAGGCGAAAGAGGTTCTCAACAATTTTACGATATTCCTCATCATCGAACGGTCTCCACTGGAGGAGGCTGGCGGGGTACTCCTGGTTCCCACCCCTTCGGCACAGGAGCTTGGCGGGCACCTGGCAACAACACCAACACGTTTGCCCGAGAATCGCATATTGACATCATGGCTTCAAAAGCAGGCATAGATCCTCTGGAATTCCGCCTGAAGAATTTAAAGGATAAAAGAATGCTTAGAGTTCTCACCGCTGTTGCGGAGAAATTTGGCTGGAATAAATCGAAAGCATCCAATGGCCGTGGCTATGGCCTTGCTTGCGGTACTGATTCAGGCACTTATGTGGCTCACATGGCGGAAGTTGAGGTCGATAAGAAAGGAGCTGTTCAGGTTAAGCGTGTTGTCTGTGCTCAAGACATGGGCCTGGTTATCAATCCTGAGGGAGCGAAAATGCAGATAGAAGGCTGCATCACGATGGGATTGGGCTATGCCCTGACCGAAGAAATCCATTTCAAAGGTGGAGAGATTTTTGACCTCAATTTTGATACCTATGAAATACCACGTTTCTCCTGGCTGCCAAAGATTGAGACAGTTCTGATTGACGCCAAGGATTCTCCTCACCAGGGAGGTGGAGAACCAGCAATTATTTGTATGGGAGCTGTAGTTGCCAATGCGATTTACGATGCTGTCGGCGCAAGGCTCTTCCAGCTACCGATGACTCCTGAACGCATCAGAGCAGCATTGCCATAGATTGGGCTCACACAGTCCTTCCATTGATCAGGTCTTTTAAGCGCGAGAGCCGTATTCCAACATATCATTAGGTGAACATTATGAAGTTTTTACGCGACAGAGAAAACGAATTTCCTATGCTTTATTCTTTATTCTCTAATTCTCTCTTATAATCCGACTCGTCATCAATATCCTGGAATATGCTCGGCGTTTCCACATCAACCTCCAGTATGTCTTCAGGATGATTATACACTGTTCCTCGAAGGCCAATCTCAGGACTCAGACTTTCCACTTCCTCCCCGTATTTCACGTCAATGAGCACAGGATGACCCCTTTCATTTTTATAGACAGGTAAGACAATTCCTTTTCCTGAGCTTCTATAGGCATCTATAAGTTTGTTAATGACGGTTGTCGATGTTTTCGGCTGGTCACCAAGTACAACCAGAACTGCCCGAGTCTCCTCTGGCAGTGCCTTAAATCCACATTGGACGGATGAAAGCATCCCGCTCCGAAAATCAGGATTATAAACAATCTCTACAGGATAATTCTTGATTTTCTCCTCTATCTTTTCTCGGTCTGACCCAAGAATGACTAAAGTTTTTTCAACCTTCGATGAAACGACAGTCTCGACGATTGTCTCGATTATGGTTTTTTCTCCGAAAGGGAGAAGAAGCTTTGGTTTTCCCATTCTTTTGGATTCCCCCGCAGCTAAAATCATGGCCCAGATCATTCTATATCCCTCCTTTTATTTTGGATTTGGCTCCGGACAAGAACAAGTTGAGCTGCGATGGAGATGGCAATCTCTTCCACAGTTTTTGACTGGATATCGATACCTATCGGGGCATAAACACGATCAAATTGGCGAGAAGTGGCCCATTCCTCTTCCAGGAATTTCTGGCGCATAAGCTTTATTTTGCGAGCACTCCCGATCATACCAATATAAGAAGCTTCAGAAGATATACATTGCCGCAGGGCTGCGGCGTCGTACTTGTGGCCTCGAGTGACAATTACTAAATATGTATCAGAAGAAATGGGAAAATTCTGGATAGCTTTCCCGATTTCATCAACTATTATATGATCCGCATCAGGAAGTCTCTCTTGATTAGCAAATTCAGGCCTGTCGTCTATTACAGTTACTTCAAAATTCAAGAGGCTTCCTAAATGAGTCACCGCTTGACCGACGTGACCTGCACCGGCAATAACCAGTTGAGGAAAAGGAAAAATAGGCTCTAAAAAAAGGGACGTCTCCTTTACCTTCTCGGGGAATATTTCTTTCTTTACTTTCAATAAGAATGGCTTGCCCTCAGAAAAAGTACTTTTAATCTCCTTTTTAAAGAGGGAAAGATGCGCACCAGGATCTGCTGCGAATTTCTCTTTTCTCTCCGTCCAACGCCGGGAAAGAGATACTTTTTCTTCAGAAATCCTGTTTATGAAGGTGGCTAAGACGCCTGGCTCCCGTTTAATAAAAGATTGGTTTAAAGCCTGGAACGCATCTCTATGTTCTTCAGGACAGACATCAATAAGGATCTTAACTTCACCTCCACAGATGGCTCCTTCCTCTGAAGATATGTCAGCTTTAAGACTAAATTCGGAGAGAAGAGAGGTCTTCTTCTTCAGAGTCTTTAGAGCTTTTCTTTTAGCATCTGCTTCTAACAGGCCACCTCCCAGAGTTCCTTCAAGGAGTCCTTCGGATGAAAACAAAGCTGAGGCTCCAGGCACCTGGGGAGTGGAGCCTTTTGTTGCTATGATTGTAGCTAGAATTAGAGGTTTCTTCTCTTTCAGTGCATCTAGAAGATGAACATAGATGTTTTTCATTTTACCTGCATCTTAGGTTCTTTGGCCTTTTTTTTCAATTTTAATTTCTTCAATCATTTGATGAAAAACTTCTTTGTTTTTAATATCAAATATTTTGACCTCACTCATGCCAAGCATCGCCAGAAAATCTTCGAGGATGTTTATTCTCACAACAAAAAGAAAGCTTGTTAAGGACTGAAAAACGACTTGCTTAAGGGCAGGCCAAAATCCTTTCCCGGATAATTCCAGGGGACCGACTTCATCCACGACAAGAATATCGGATTCTTTTCCCCTAAGAATAATCTTTTCAGCCTCGGCCAAGCTTTGAGGGATAAAGAAATACGAGCCGATTTTTTGCCATTCTTTCTCTCCTGTTCTGCGAATTAACGGGATCGTTCTCTCTTTTTTCAAATCAAATAAATCGTAACCGACAGTCTCCTCTCTCTCGGACACAGCTTCGCTCAAGAAGCCATCTAGCCTGTATTTTTGCCCCTTTAACTCCCGGACTACTTTTTTCAACAAAGTCGTCTTTCCTGAATGGACAGGACCCGTCAATATAAAAATCATGAGTTAAAGATATGAGATAAAGTAAGTCAAGTCAAAATTTCACTGCTTCTTTTTCAATTTAAAAGGCGTCTTCAGCCTTTCCTCGATCCATTGACTGTCTATCCGAGTTCTCGACCAGGGGAGCCTGAAAGATTCCTCAGTATCATACTTGAGGGCTTCTTTGTAGTAAACGAGTGCTTCCTCCCTTTCTCCCAAAAGATCCTTAATTATTCCCATACAAGACAAAGATGCAAACCCAGCAAAGACACTAGTCCCGAGCTCTGATACTTTCTTGAAGCAGTGGAAAGCCTCAGCAAAATCCTTTCTTTCATACAAATGCATTCCTAAACGATACCAGATCCCGGTGCTGGCGATGTCTTCATCTTTTATTTTTTGGTAGACCTCGCGACTATCCTTAGTGTCCCATCCCACAGAAATAATTTCAGCGGCCTTATTTGATATCTCCGGAAGAGGATTTTCCAGCATTGCCAGTTTCTTTTCAGGATCCAGGACTGCTTTCTTGAGCCTAGCTCCGCTCCTGAAGGTCAGGAAACTTACCTCCAAGTTTCGGCTGCCGAACTTAACCTGCTCCGTGCCGTCTTCAAAAAACGCTTTAACCGGGACAGGCATCTCCATAGATCCAAGCCTCTTTACTCTGATGACTGACAGATATTCATTTCCCTCCCGCCTGCTTTCCTCCGATTCTATCTTGTAGCAGAGATATTTATTAGAACGGACCCACTGGTCAAAGAACCATCTCAGGTTCTGGCCGCTCTCCTTTTCACAGAAACTCTGGAACTCTCTCCAGCTAAGGCGCCTGCCACCGTAGATTCGCAGGCATTTTTTATAAATACTTTCAAAGACTTTCCGTCCCAGCACAACATCGAGAGCGCTTACTATGCCAAAGCATTTGCTGTGAACAATGATATTGTTATAGTCGTACTTGATCTTCGAAAGACGGTCGGGAGGGACATCCACCGTAGTGTCGTAATACATGGGGACTGCATTAATGTAATTACCCATCCAACTGGCTCGCTGCTCGGTATTGATTTTTCGAGCGATTAAATACTCGGTATCGGCGAAGATTCCCATCCCAATCCAGAGCCAATCAGGTGTGTCAGGGTCAAGAACCCATTCTCCCCAATACTCGTGTCCAATCTCATGGGCCGTAATCCTCTGCCAATGGAGTAGCGATTCGCCTTCCTTGAAGGTCTCCTCTCCGTGGATTACGACTATACCCGTGGCAAAGGGATAGCCTCCCCATCTTCCTTTGCCGCCGGGAATGATATAGAGGAATCTGAAAGGGTATAAACCCAGCCATTTCTTGTAAAACTTGATCACGTCAACTGCTGTATCCATGCAGACCGCAGCACATTTAGCTCCTTTTTCTGTGAATAGAGTGGTGATGAGAATACCCTCAACTTCCCTAGATTCAGTTTTTTGATTCTTTCCCAAGTAGATTCCAAAGGTTTTCGCCCCCTCAATCTCATAGCGTCCCGTCGTTTCGTTCAGGCGGCCGCTGATGGCCAAAGCAAAACCTTCTGGGATATCGAGCTTGACAGAGAAGGAGTCATGCACCGGGAGGCCGTCCCACCAGAGGCGAGGGTACCAGCGGGCTGTCTTAAACTCAGTATACTTTTCTGAGAATTTGAATTTTTTCCTGAAAGTGATGTCGAATTCTACTTTTGATCCCGGGTCAAGTGGATCTGATAGCTGAAAAAGGAGAGGAGATGAAACCTGGGATTCCTTCTCTGAGTTCAGCAATCTCAAGGATTTTCCTGTGGCAGTTATATCTACAGAAGAGTCAACGCTTATGGACCAATCAAGAGCCACTACGCTGATCGATCCGTTGGAGTCATTTCTTAAGGAAACTGTCTCCTTTCCCTTGATGACGTTTCTTTCTAGGTCTATGTCCGCGTCGATAGTGTAATTGCATTTGGGCGGGTTGGTGGGAACCCAGAAGTTCTGTTGGGCTTTCACCTGTTGAACAAGAAATAGGCTTGATGTAAAAACGAAAAACAGATTTACACACCAATGATATTTAAATAAATAAGGGCTTCTCATTTTGGCCCCTTTCAAGAAAAAAATTCAAATTTCAAAAAGAGATAAATGGTTATTTTATCTACTTCATTTTATTGGGAGGTGCGTCAAAAAATCAATTAGATTGTATAAGCTAAAAAGCAACTTATTTTTCCCAACGGATGCTGGAGCATCTGAGAATCTGGAAACCGTCCTCGTTCTCCTTTATTGCGTACAACTTCTCCCCTTTCCAGATCCTGGGATCAACATCAAGAGGAATTTTCGCTATATAAATTCCTTCCGTGTCAAAGACATCAAAGAGATACTCTCTCTCCTTTTTCCCTTTCTCAAATGTTCTCACAAATATTCTTCCTTGATCATCACGCGAAAAACTTTGATAGGCGGGAAACGATTTTGGAAACTCTATCCTATCTTTGATCACGGACGCTTCCGCCGGAAGCCTGTTCATAAATTCTTCCTGGTCTTCTTTTGTAATTTTTAGAGGATCATAGTCTTTCAAGATTCTCCTTATCAATTTCCCTTCTGGATTAAATATCTTAATCTCGTATTCCTCAGGGTATCCGTAGATAATATTATCTTCTCTGCCCAGAACATAAAATGAGGCTAAACGATAAGGATTAATTTTGCCCTCAATAATACTTGTAAAATCGAGAGTATCAATAGTAAAAAGCGGATTTAATTCCTTGTCATATTTTTTTACTTCCCGGATTAGTTTTTTCTCAGCAGGAACAATCGCCTGGCCGATTAAATTTCCCTTTGAATCAATCAGAATGGCAGCTAAACCAGCGGCCTTGGCTGTCGAGAGGCTTTTCAGAAATTCTCCTTCAGAAGAGAAAAACATTAATTTCCGGTTGACAGCATCCTCAACAACCAGTTCATTATTTGGAGTAATCTGGACAAATATTGGCATATTCATTTCCCCTGGCCCCTGACCTTGTTTTCCGAATTTCCTTACAAACTTCCCTGCACTGTCAAAAACTTTAACCGTTTTCTCCTTTCGGTCAAGAATATAAATATGGCCATCATTATCGACCGCAACAGAAGTTATCTCAGAAAACATTTCCTCCTCTGATTCTCCCTCTCCTATTGTGAAATCTTCTTCGAGAATCATTTTGATCAGAGCGCCTTTGGGAGGAGCAGGCTTTTTCGGATTTTTAACGACTCGCACTCCCTCGACAGTCTTAACTTGAGTACTTTCTACCCTGGCCGGGCTGAAGATGAAGATAGCAAGAAAGAATACCAGAATCACAGAAGATATTTTTTTCATTGGTTTCTCCTTATTGTTGCAGGGGCTTTATTTATCAAGCCCGCACTTTTATTCTTCAGAGGTGTTTGACCTATGAAACACATTTTTTATTCTTCGTAGGGGCTTGATTTATCAAGCCCAGCATTCTTATTATTTGTAGGGGCTTGATTTATCAAGCCCACCTTATCTATTCAAAAACGTTTATAACAAAGGAAATTTTTCACGTCAAATCAAAAAAGAATCAATATCTCCCCCTATGTTCAAAGCTGCCAACAGCAGCTAAATATTTATCTTCCAAACTAAACGCCATAACAAAGAAAAGTACGGCAAGAGTTCTCATTTAATTACTCGGCTCTCTTGATCATAATAAAGCACCGCGTGAAGCCAACCCAAAAGATAACCTAATAAATCTTGGCTAATCTTTCTATCTCCCATTAGTTGTCTTGCATATTCAGCATAAGCACCTGTTTTCGAGGGAATGAGAAGGTGGTTCAGATCCGGAAATATCTTAAGAGTGACGGCTTTATCGAGTTCCTCCAGTCTATGGAAAAGCTTTCGAGCATGATGAGGAAAAACTTGCTTATCTTTTCCGCCATTGATTATTAGAACTGACGCCTTTATTTTATCGAGAACAGATAAAGGCTCATAACTAACAAAGGATCGAAGCCACTTGAGTTGAGGCTCGATCTGTAGTTTAAGCTTTTCCTCAATTTCTTTCTCGACTGGTTCGCCTCTAATAATCTTCAACACATTTTCATAACTAGCCCTGAATTTCTCCTTCTCTTCCTCAGACAGTTCCATGGAGTCAAGCACAAAATTAAATTGTTCCCTCAGTACCTTATCTCCTGTCTCTGCTGTTCCAGCCATGAGAACAATGGCTCTTATTTTTGGATCCTCAGCAGCTACACGAGGAGCAATTATTCCTCCCTCAGAATGACCGATGAGAGCAATCCCATCATCTAAAATATCGTTTCTTGTTCTTAAATAACTAACTCCAGCTTTAACATCCTGGATTAAATCTTCCTGACCTGCCTCCATGAAATTTCCTTCACTCATTCCCACCCCACGGTCATCATACCTTAAAACAGCTATCCCGTTTTCGCTTAGCCTATGAGCGATTTGCTTAAATATCCCGAATTTCAACCCACCCGGTCCAACCGTGTCCTCATTCCTATCCTGAGGACCAGAGCCAGAGATCAGTATGGCAGCAGGGTGTTTTGAGCTATTATCCTTGGGAATAGTCAAAGTCCCCGCTAATTTTATTTTCTCCGAAGGATATAAAATCTCTTCCGAGGCATACTTATCCGAAGTTATTACTGGGGAAACGACCTCCTTTGTCTTTAAACCAACATAGTCTCGGTGATAAACATCCATTGCTGCGAAAGGAAGAGAATTCTTAAATACTTTCTCTTTATCAGCCCAGATAAAGCCTCCATTTGCTCCAGCCAGGTCTACAAAATATCTTTCAGTTTTCATTTCTTTTTCCTGCCAACTTAAAATATCTTCTCCTTCTCTTTCTATGGTAATAGGAAATAAAAGAGGCTCATCAAGGTATTGACTTCCCCAGGATTTGGTAAGAGCATAAAACTTTTTTATCTGCTGGTTCTTAATTTTCTTGACTAATAGCAGATTGTCAACAAGAGGATTTCCAGTTGAAAAAATTATATCAGGTGAAAATGGAAATTCTTTTTCTATTACTTTTTCGCCTTGTTTGAGTAAGACTTTGATTTTGCCCGCCTCAACTTTGCTTTCTAATTCCACTTCTTCATCATTAACCTTACCTTTTAACATGGCCTCTTTTAAATTCCAGTCCAGAGATAATCTCTCTTCGAACTGAAAATTAAAACTCAGTAGACCTACTGCCTGCTGGGTTTCGCCTTTAATTAAAATATCTTCTTCCGTTTCCTGGATGCTGTAAAAACCCTTTCCGACTTTACTACCTTGAACAACCAACTCATGCCTAGTTCCTTCCTTAATTTCCTCTTCTACAAGCGGCTCTTCTTTTTTAAGCCTTTCTGTATAGACTTCTATACTCTGGGAAGGAATGGAAAGCGATTCAATATATCCTTGTTCATCTGTGAGTAATTCAATATTTACGCCAGCCAGAATGAGATTAAAAAGGCGAGCATTTTCGATATCAGGCACTACGTTCAAAGTGACTTCCAGCTGAGGAACAATATAGGCCGGAATTATCATTTTTTCTTTGCCAAGGCTTTTAACTTTTTTGGCTAAAGCAACATAGGGAGAAAAAATTCCATTGGGCAAAAATAATGCATCAGGAGAAATCTTGGATGTCATTTCTGTTGTCTGTTCTCCGACCTTAATTTTGTTCTTTACTTCTTCCTGGATTACTATGCTCTCTATTTCTTGACTCACACCTCTCACTGATCCCTTAAAATAAAAGCGCAAAGGCTTGAATTCCTTATCTAACTCAATAGTCATCAGCTCTGTAATCAGACTAATCGGTTTGTTCATTTCCCCTTTGACTGAAAGGACGAATTTATCTGCCTGCTCACTCCACTCATACTCTTCATAACCTGCTTCCTCTCCGATAAAGTAGAGGAATATTTTATTCTTATTCTCAGATTGGGGAGCATTTTCTGGTTCTTGACTGAAAAGGAAAATGAAAATGAGAAATAAAATGACAATTATGACGATTAATTTCTTAGCCATCTTTTCCTCCGAAAAATTTTTTACAAATACTCATCCCTATATACCTTCTAGGTTTCAACTTTATTCAAAATTTATGACTCCTAGTTGATGAATAAAGCTTAACCGCAAATAAAAACCTTATACAAAAAATCTGCAAAATTATTATGATTTAATAAAAAAAAAAGTAAATTATTTTAAGAAAGGGACAAGACATTTACTCTGGGAATTTAACAACCAGGAATAAAATTGAAAGTCCCGAAAGACAACACTAGCATAAAATATTCAAACTCAAAGCTTGATCCGCTACCTGATTTCAACGATTCTTTCTTCGATTTTGTAATCGAGTACTTTGTATTTATCCAACCATTCCATCAGAATATTGTCTAAAGGAATGCCAGTATCCTTCGGGGCAGTCACAGGAAAACCTAAGTATTTTTCTTTTGCATGCCCAACTAGGTAATTATTACTGACAATTGTATATACTTTCCCCGGCCAGATAACTTTGCCTCCTTTTACCAAAATCTCCCCTTTGATTTCTACATAATCTATTCTTTCCCCAAGAGGTTTGACTTTTTTAGAGTGATATTTGTACTTTATTCCTGAAACCTGCATTCTATCCCAGCCTCTCTCCACATCTGCCTCCAGAGCATCCTTAAGCTGTTGACCCGTAAGCTTGAATACGACCAACGTATTATGAAAAGGCGCTACATCAAATATATTAGATTTAGTTACTGGCCCGGCTTTAATATCTGCTCTGATTGCTCCAGTGTTGTGAAAACCGACCTGAGCTCCTGTCTTCCATCGCATTACATCAGTTATCCAATTTCCTAGCGTGCTTTCTACAAACATGTTTTCTCCTGGATAGTAATGTACAGTCTGGTCTACCTTGGCTTCTCCTATAACTTTAGCATATTCTTCCCCGACTAAGTCATCAACATCTTTGACCAAAGCAGCAACTTCAGGTGATGGCTTCAAGTCGATATCTGCCCAGAGCCAGATCAACCTTTCTTCATAGCCAATAACCTTATCATCATCAACTTCCACTCTTAAATAGCCCAGGGTTTCTTGATGTCCCTTTGTTGACTTGACCAATACTCCATCCACATCCTTAAATTTTCCGTCCTCAGCAGCGACCAAAACTATGTCAATTCCTGCTACATTTTTGGCAACATTTACTCCTGCATCAAACCAGCCATGAGAAATTACCACAATCAAATCTGTCTTTTTGTCCAGCTCTGGGACATAAGAGTTTAGGGTGGGGACAATCGGCAACACATTTAGACCCTCGACTATTTCTTTTTGGACTTCCGTTAAGAAATTCTCCTCCATAACCGCAATCACTCCTACTTTAATCCCCCCTACCTCAAAGATGTGGTAAGGCTCTGCTGGAAAAAGTTTACCGCTTTTTTTATAGATAATGTTGGCCATTACCGTAGGAAACTTAGCCAACTTTGCCAGCCCCAACGCATTGCTCTGCCCTCTATCAAAATCATGATTGCCGTAGCCCCAAACATCGTAGCCTAATCTGTTGAGGAACTCCATCATTACTCCGCCAATCACGCCTTCATATTCAATTTCTGCGGCTAGTGTGCCGGTTAAAATATCGCCTGTTTCAATTAAGAATACGTTTTTCTCCCTGGCTCTGATCTCGTTTATATAATGACTGGTCGCCTCCATGCCGCCGACTAATCTTTCTCCTCCTTCCACCTTGGTCATGTAGGATTTAAAGTTGCCGTGAGTGTCGTTTGAGTGAATAAAGGTAATCTTTTCCGGAAACAGCGGGCAAACAACAACAAGTATCAAGCCTGAAACCAGAGCCAAGAGGAAAGCCCTTTTCACCAGAAAATCCTCCTTTTTTTGGCTTGCATTTTCTTACTCTTAAACATGGATTATTGTATCAAACAGGATAGTCTCAATAATTTCATGCTAAAAAAAGCTTATAGCACAACAAAATTTTGATGTCAAAATATTAAGGACAAAAAGTCAAGATTCTCGCAAATTAAGGAATAATGGCGAAGACTCGAGCTGGTGCACCTGTTCCCTGTTTAATTGGCATCGGGATGACATAGAGTGTTGCTCCAGAAGGAGGCAGCTTATCTAAATTGGCTATATTTTCTAAGGCAAGTTTATCAGCTCCACAGAGTACTTGATGAACTTTAAATTCTTTTGATTTTCCGTAATCAATACTCGGAGTGTCAATGGCTATTCCCGAGATATTTCTCTCCTCTATTAAAAACGTGACTGTTTCAGGCGAGAACCCGGGGAAACTCAGTTCAGGAATAGCTTCTTCGCCAGTTTTATCAGTTCCAAGGACCTTTTTCTTATCAGGGTAATATTTGGTATCTATTCCTGTGTACATAATTACCCAGGCTCTATCAGGAATCTTTCCATATTTTTTCTCCCAGTTGTCAATATCATCAAAACCAAGAAGATAATCTCGATTTTTCTCGCATCTTTCAGTGACATCTAACTTGACAGCGGGCCCTATCCATTCCTCCAGAGGAATCTGCTCGATAGTGCGTCCCTTCTCTGCAAAATGAATAGGCGCATCGACATGAGTTCCTCCGTGCTCTGAGGCACTGAACTCATTGGAAGCATACCACCAGCCTCCCTCAGTAACTCCCCAGGAAACCTTCTCTAGTTTGAAAGACTTTGCAGTTGGCCAATAGATTGTGCTTTCATCATAGGGATAGGTCATATCCAGCAATTTTTCCCTTGAACCACAAGCAGAAAAAGCTACAGCAACGACAAGGCAAAAGATAACAAGCATAATCCATTTTTTTAATAATCTGCTTTTTACCCTCATTTTATAACCCTCCTTTTTATCATGTAATTTAAAAAGCTTTTCTATCCTCTCTCTTTAAAAATATAGAAATGTAGATGATAAGTACAGGATAGATTAAATGCTATGCTGGAAAGAACCTTCTCTTAAGAATGGGGAAGCACCGCCTAAAAAGTCCAATCAAGGCTTAAGCCTGGTAAGAACTGCCTTTAGGATTGGGCAGACCCTGCCCGAAAAACAAGTGTAGAGACCTAAATCCCGTATAAATAACTCAAGGTAAGAAATTATCTTCTAAATTGTTTGAATCCCCCGCGTTTTTCAAACCGGGGCTCTCTTCTTTGCGCTTTATTAACCTTGAGCTTTCTGGACTTTAATTCATGACCATCCAACGACTCTATCGCTTTTTGGACTTGCTCATCATTCTCGAATTCTGCAAATCCAAATCCTTTTGATCTACCGGAAAATTTGTCTCTTATAATGTTAACGTCTTTTGCCTCGAAGCCCTTCTCCTTGAATATTTCTCTTAGCTCTTCTTCGGTTACACCATAGTCTATATTCCCAATATAAATCTTGTTTTCTTCTTCCATTATTACTCCCTTAAAAAATATTATCCATCAAATTAACCTTTCCTTCTTTTTTGCCTTTTTACATTCTTTCTCCTTTTAATAAATTTCACACCCACCATTGCACTAACTAAAATATATTTGGAATTTTTCCCCTTTTCACAAAACCTTAGATGTATTTAACGCCTTTTATGTTTCTTTCAATTCTCATCTGTATTCTTATATCTGTATGGAAAGTCTAATTATACAGAATTTCCCGAATAATACAAGAAAAATTTACAATCTAGTAAGGGATCTGGCCTTATCCATGGGAATGTTATGAGGACAAAAGTGCGGGAAAATATCTTCTCCCGTGACAAGCTCTGATCCCACAACTCCGTTATTAAAAAAGAATCCATCGGGGTCAGACTTTATCATGAAGTAACGCTAAAAGGATGAAATAAAATCCAATTCCCACAATGATGACAAAGTCTGATCCCAATTCTCTGCTATTTTTTGAAAAACGGATGCCTAAGGAATGCTGGTTTCTGCTGTGCGCCGCCAGGTTTTTTCAACTCGACCTCTTCAAAAAGTACCGAGGGAGCAATCACAGTCGTGGGAATACCTAAAGCTCCTGCTTCACCAAACCTAAAGGCATAGGAGAAAAAGAGCCCCATTATTCCACCGCCAGCCGTGAGCTTATTGTTCACATAATAGTCTTTGCCCACCGCTACGATGTCTCTCAACATGCTAAGGGACATCTCTGCCACTGTAACGCCGCGCACAAGTTCCTCCCTTCCGTCCTCGACAAATACCTTGTATACCAGAATCGGAGGGGTTACCATCTCTTGCTGCGGTCCCCCGCGCATAGAGAATGATGATAATGAAAACTCTCTTCCCGAAATGCTGGGATTATCGAACTTCTTTATCAACAAGCCGTAGGAGAGCCCTTGATCCTGGCATAGATCGATCAACTCCTGTTTCAATTCAGCAAAGCTTTTTCCCTCAGTCGTCTGCACGAAGAGGTTTCCGATCTGAACGCTGGGAGATCCTATCTGCATGGCACGGCCGTGGCCGTTTGATTGGGAGATTTCTTTGCTGGGGCGGCGTGACATCAGGAGCGTTTTCAAAACTCCACGCTCAATAAGAGTCACTGGCCGAGCCGGAACGCCTTGGTCATCAACCTCATAGGACCCTATAAGCTGGTGCTTTTCATAGGTTTTCTGAGTGGGATCATCCACGATAGTAAAAAAAGAAGGGAGCACTCGACGATTCAACCGGGAGGCGAGCTTGCCTTCGGTCATCATCGCTGCCATTTGCTGTTGTTCCATAAGAGGCGGGCGCTGACCGGAAAGCTGGGGAGCAAGCACCTGGGCAAAGAGTTCGCCGGCAGCCTGACCGGTAACAAGCACTGGTCCAAGATACTTCTCCAGCACCGGCGCTGAAGTCAATGCAGTAAGCTCCTCGGCCATCTTTCGTATAGAGGCAGCCATCTCCTTCTCAGGAGGTAATTGCTCAAGACTGGTCCCGTAGGAGGGAACAAAATGTTTCAGTCCCATCCCGTCGGAGGCCTGGGTGGCCGCTCGCACATAGAGCGAAACAAGATTGGCCGGCTGATGACTTACTGTGCCTTCGCTGTTGATGAAATATTTGTGCGAAAACCTAACGTTAAGGCTGATACTTGAATCATAGATTACGGGAAAATCGCGGAAAATAGCAGACAAGCGGCGCAAGGCCTCTTTCCATCTTTTTTGATCAAATGTTAATAGTCTTTTGGGAGCGATGGTCTTTATAGCTTCCTCACGCGAGAAGTCGGGAATTTCTTCAGGCTGGACTTTGGTTTTGATAAAAGATCGTTTCGCTGCCAACTGCTCCAGCGCCTGTTTGTAAGCTCCATCAGTCGCCAGCCACAGGTCGTGGCGCAACGCTGCGTAATCATCTTCCAGCACGAGCAGGGTTGGACGGCCTCCTATCATGGAGTAAGGTGAACGCCCGCCCGCGAATTCACTGTTATCCAGATCATAGCTACCCACCCGCAGATCTACTCTCAGCAGGCGGCTTCGATCATGATCGGATTCGACGATTGCCCCAAATACAGCCTTTACTACAAATGTCTCAGCATCTTCCACTGCATACTCGATGTAATAAGGCTTCTCCATATCCTTGAGTTGAAGTTGCTCCATTGATCTCTTCATTTCATCCTTGAGAGCCTTCAATAATACATCCTCTTGTTGTTGAGCACCGAGGCTGGATGCTGGGATAACAATTGAGAGCACGGAACTTAAGAGAAAGATCCAGAGGAATATAAATCGTGATTGCTTAGTTCTCATCATTGATTCCTCCTTTTAGGCGGAGGGAGAAGTGGTGGCCTATCCGGTGATTTCCTTTTCTTTTGAACCTCAATCTCCCCGGTAAGAATACTTGGAGCTACAGAGGAAACAGGTACTCCTCCAGATTCTGCTCCGCAGATTCCGTTGAAAACTTCTGGCTTATCTCCGCACGCCAGGATCTTGCTGAACGAGACAAGTGGCGTCCCGATCAAATCCACACCGCGCACCATCTCGTCGGGCCGTCCGTCGGTGAACACGCGGTAGACTATGATCGGAATCACCGCGTACGCCTGGGGAATTCCTCGACCAGTAAAAGTAAAACCGCCAGAAATATCTTCGAAGATTAAACCAAACTCCTTGTCTTGTTTTTTGCACTCTTCAATCAGCAGCTCACGCAGCTTTTTTTCTGAGACGGTCTTGGATGCTTCCACGATCAAATTACCTTGACGGCCAACCGCTCTGTAGCCCGCTTGTTTTCTCCCATGACCACTGGACTTATCAAACCCGGCAATAGGCGAACGCGACATCAGAAAATTCCTCAAAATACCATTTTCTACCACTGTCACGCGCTGGGCCCTCACACCTTCATCATCATATAGGTAGTGGCCGCTGAGGTCCTTATCGCCGAAGCTTTTTTGTAAGGGATCATCATAGACGGATATGAAATCAGGTAACACTGGTTGGTTAATCTTTTTTGTAAAGGTTTGACCTTCTTCCTCATCCTTCTGCCGATGGCCCTCGATTCTGTGGCCGAAAATCTCGTGGAAAAAGACACCGGCAGCGCGCCCGGACAAAATGGCTGGACCTGTAAACGGCTCTACCACTGGAGATGCACGCAGAGCTAGCAATTCTTTTGTGAGAAGCTTAATTTTTTGACGCACTTCTTCATCATCGGCCATTTTTTCCAGCGAGTGGGCATCGAACGATTCGTACTTGTAAAGATCCATCCCATCTTCTGATTTTGTCCTGGCATAGACACCAAGGCGCCAATGAGTCAACCCGTGCTGGACCACTGCCCCTTCACTGTTGACAAGATACTTGTTTGTAGCGTTTGCTGATAAACTTACGCTGGATTCGTAAATTTCCGGAAAATCATTGAACAGAGTTGAGTATTCCTTGAGCTTCTTTTCCCAATTAGCCTTATCTGCTTTGATCTCGGATAAGGGGCCAATGAACTTTTCAGGAGATTCGCGGGAAAAATCAGCTGATTCATCCTCCTCTTCAACCTTGACAGTTTTCTGCGCCTTCACCTGAATCAACCTTTCCATGGCTGCCTTGTATTTCTTGTCTGTCTCTAACCAGAGGGCGCTCTTTAATGCATCAAGGTCGTCCTCCAATGAAATAGATACAGGGAAAGGAAACCTGAAATCATACACGCCTCGAAGTCGATGCGTATTATCGAGTTTGTAATCGCCTACCCGAACCTCCACATCTAGCAGGCGTGAGTGTTCCGATGAGCTGCGCCGCAAGGCACCGTATGAGGCTTGGATCATAGTACTTTGTGTCTCGGTGATATCGTAGCTGATAAAATAGGGGGGTGGATTTCCCTTCTCGCTCAACCCCTTCATCGAGCGATTCAATTCCTCTTCCATTGCCTTGAGAAGGAGACTTTTCTCTGGTTGCTGAGAAAAGCCTTCTTGCGGCCAGAGCGGGCAACACACCAACAGAAAAGCACAACAAATCAGGGTTCGTGCCAGTCCTTTCTTCATATTCACCTCCTTGTATAAAAGTATGACTTCATGTTTTCCTGGTTTCAGCGGAGTTTAAATCTTGTGATAACAGGATCATAGTTAATCAGATCTTTTGGTCCATAGTTTGACAATAACACTGCCTCGCCATCCCAGGCAATATCCTGCGGATACTTCACTGGAATATCGTAAGACTGAATGACCTCGCCACTTGTATTAATCCTATAGAGTTCGTGAGCCTCACTATGGGGATCCTTAATGACAACCAATAAATATTCTCCATCCCAGGCAAGTCCCGGTTTTCCTCCTTCTGGGGTATCAAATGTATCCGTTATAACAGCGAATCCAGCGCTGCAAGAAGCATAGGGATCTATTCCAAACAATTGAGATATGCCTGACGTGTGCTCGTATTCAGAAAGCCATAGTTTATCATTTTCCCATGTAAGTCCTCCCGGATAATCTGTTGGGACTGTAAATTGGCAGAGAATATCCCCTTCTTGATCCATTTTGAATATTCGATTGCTCCCATCAGCAAGCCAGAGGTCTTGGCCATCAAACGCCAACCCAAAAGGGTATCCCGCAGGTGCTTCAAATTCTTTTATTATTTTCCCTTCTAAAGATAGGTTATAGATCCTATTAGAATAATTCGAAGAAATCCATAATGATTCTCCATCATGAACAAGGCCATTTGCACCTCCGAGATTCTCTATCATAAGGGGGACTATAAAATAATCAGGACTGATTCTTAAAGCGCGAACCTTAGGCCCTGAGCCAGAGCACCTCACTCTCATTTCCCGGCCTTCATCCAGGTAATCTTTTGCCTGAAATCCTCGGGCCGAAAACAAATGACCATGCTCTATAAAGACAGGAAGATGGATGGTATCTGGATCAGGGGAGAATCCTATCTGATCCCATCTTCCTATCCTAAAATTATAAATCCACACATCTGCATCGGCGGAACTTGATGTCCAGTAGGTCAGTTCAAAGTCATTGTAATCGCCTGTCAGAATCAGGGTTACGTGGTTAAAATCAAAAACAAAATCTTGCTGCCAATTGAGATCTGCCGATATAAAAGTTGAGGCTTCCAAAACAATAGGGTCATCGATATAGGTCGTCTGTGGGTTATAGGGTGAGGACGATTCATCCCAACAAGAATTGAACATGAAAAAGAAAATGATAGTTCCCATTAAAATAAATCTCAGGTTCATCGTTCCCATTAGAGGCATTATACCATAGCTATTAAAGTCAAGGCAAAACAGATACCTCAGTGCAAGGTAGCAGGAAGAATTGTGGAAAACGCTTGATAAATCATGCCTCTAGACAAGAAAAGACTTTTTAATCAGGGAAAAAGCAGCCTGTTCCCCTTTTTTTTATCAGGGAGGCTTGTTACCGTTTACGGGAGAAATGACGGTAAAGATAAAATGTCAGGACAAAGGAAATAATTAAAATCGATAAAGGGATTACAATTCCCAGCATAATTTACCCTTATTTTCTAGCTCTTCTATTCTTATGTTTTTTCCGGTAGGAAAAAAAGGCCAATAAAAGACCCAGGAAGGAAAAGAAGTAAGCAATAGACATTCCTAAAACAACTGAAAGGCTTTGATTCATTTACTCCTCCCACCTGGCAATTTTTTCTAAATCCTCAAGATATTTTTTCTGCTTGATTTCATAATCTTCGGAGATTGCCTTGAGTTTTGGATCTATGATTTTGACCATAATAACCAATAAAACTAAGCTGGCGCCCAGTATAAACCATCCATACCAGAGCAAGAGCAAGCTTAAGGCCACTCCTACGGCCAGCAAGAAATAGACCAGAGGGGAGATAATGAAAATAAGATAATCCTCTTTAGTCCACCTGTCTGCTTCCTGTGCCGTCCATTTCTTTTTTATCCAGCCCATTTTAGTTTCCTCCCCTTTGTTCGTAGTTTGATTGCAGCAATCCTCTCCTTTCAGCTTCCTCACGAACCGGTTTCCACCATCCCAGAGGTCTGGACATCATATAATATTTAACCAGACGATCCAAATCTTCTGTGGGCGTAAGAAATGTTATCGGTATATATACTAGAACACCCAAAATCATCATTATCCAGAACCGAAGGTAATCCGGCAGCTGCGGGATAACATGAAATTCAGGTAGAACCCAGACTATAAGCCAGCTTAATCCCAAATTGGCGATCCATGAGGAAAGGTATCCCCAGGAATTAAAGCGCCACCAGATGACTTGAAGAATAGAAGGAAGCCAGATGCCGGCTGTCATAATCCAGATGGCAAAAATAAGCCACTGTGTTATCTCTTGCATCATCAAGCCATAGAAGAAAGAACCGAGAAGCAGGATTAGAGTCGAAATTCTTCCCACCCAGACAAGTTCTTTTTCACTCGCTTTAGGCTTGAAATAGTGGTGATAGAGGTCCCTGGTCGCGTATGAAGCACCCAGGTTAAGATGCGTAGAAATAGTGGAAAGATGGATAGCCACTATCGCGGCAAAGAAAAAACCCACCATCCCTACGGGAAGAAATTCAAACCCGAGGCGATACCAGGCCATCTCGTATTCGGCCGTCGATTGAATGTTCGGATACAGCGAAAAAAAGGCGAGAATGGCTACTGCCCAGAGAGAGTTGCGGACAACGATCAAAGCTGATCCTGCCCAGATGCTGTAGCTTGCATCCCGCACTGTTTTGGCCGATTGAATACGCTGGGCCTCTGGATACCAATCAATACTAGTTCCCATCCCAAACCCGCCTATAACAGCAATAACAAGCATTGTCAGAAACCAGGCCAGAGGAAACTCACCGGAGGTTACTCCACTGAAAGCAAAGGGATTCAGCCGCCAGCTCTGCCCTAACGACTCCAGCTTGTTCATGATTCCCTGGGGTCCGCCGGCAGCAACAATCCCCCATATTGAAACGATGATGATGACCGAAAAAGCGATTACGCCCTGCTGAAAATCAGCCATAACCACTCCCCAGTAACCGGCAGTCAAGACATATACAGCACAGAGGGAAGAGAAAAGTATTAATCCCAGCCACTCAGGCCAACCAAAAAGAAAATGACAGACTTTACCCATGGCGATTCCCACCCAGCCCAGGACAAACATATTCATGAACAACTGCCAGCCGGCAATCCATCCCCGCAGCAACTCAGCTCCTAATCCTGAAAAGCGGAGAGTTTGCCACTCAGCCTGAGTATAGGCCAGGGAGCGGCGAAAGATTCTGGTTGAAGCAAAAGCAGAGATCGCACACCAGGCAGAAAAAAAAGTATACCAGATACCCCGAAGCCCGTATTGGTAGATAACTCCACTGACCCACATCGGTGTGTCTGTTGCAGAATGTGTGGCGTAGACAGAAGAAGCAGGCAGCCACCAGGGCAGACCTCGGCCTGCCAGAAAAAAATCTGACATGGATCTCTTGCCTAATCTATAGAATAGAGCCCCACAGACTATCATAAGAACTATAAATATTACGAGCCAGAACCAATCCAGGAAACTAAAAACTACCAACTGAATCCTCTTTTAATGTTTATAAATTATGGATATCTCCTAGTAATTAAAAAGCCCTTTCATTATCATTCTTAGTTCTCAAAGGAGAGATTGATATATATAACATATTTTTTAATTTTTCCAGACTTAAGTATGTGGGATCAGATGAGATGCTTGACAATTCTCCTTTTTTGTAAATAAATACAAAAAAGAAGGTATAATATTTTTTTTCTGCTGAAATGGGTGCAAAGGCTTCTCGATGAAACACTATACGGTTATTGGGATCGGGCCTATTGGAGGAATTCTAAGTGCCCATCTCTTAA